>Ga0209337_1000133_pt1 | contig 60099 bp, 67 predicted proteins | sample LinPmetageLP53_FD_184044 | JGI IMG/M metagenome (GOLD analysis project Ga0209337, IMG submission 184044) | Marine viral communities from the Pacific Ocean - LP-53 (SPAdes) (version 2) | ecosystem: Environmental > Aquatic > Marine > Oceanic | place: Pacific Ocean | collected 2010-02-08
AATACTAGCATTTCCCCTGTTGGAGGAACGGGTAACGTTACCATAAATGCAGACATTGGTGGCAGTGGAACTCTTAACCAATTCGCTCTTTTCACTGCTAGTGGCACTATAGGAAACTCCCTTTTGTCTGCAAGCACATCGGGAGGTCTTAATTTTATTACTGCAGGAAGCGGTTCCGCTCCTGTTAGTCTTTTGTTTCCAACAGCGTCTAATATTATATTTCAAACTCAGGGTTCTGCTCCTACTAGTGGGTCTACCGCAGGAAGCGCAGGTCAGATGGTTTTATATCACGGAGACGAGACTGACGCTGATAACGGTATTTATGTGTGCGTAGTTGCGGGTGTGGCAGGTTCGGCTAAGTGGACTAAGTCGGCATTAACAAACGTCTAAGAAACTATGGCATATCAAAAATTACAACCCACTCAGGCCGTAGCTGTTAGCCTCTCTGATACAATCAATGTTATTAGTCCTAGTCAGCCTGCTATCGCTAGTGGAGTATCTGACAAGACTATCACGAATAACGCTCGTGACCTTTCGGTAGCTACGCTTTCCTTTACAGGCAATCCTACTACCATTACGGCTAGTAAATTGACTGACGATACTGCTGATTTTTCTAGCGTTGTAGTGGGTAACACCGTTATTAATCAGTCAGGAGACACTACTCATGTTACTGCAGTTGATAGTTCCACTACGTTGAGTTTGGCAGATAACATCTTCAGTGATGTGGCTGACGTATATGAAATCTATACGGGCGGCTTCCTCGGTGTGGTAAGCGTTGATGACGTAGTATGGAATTACACTGACAACACTTTTACTGCGGTAGCTGCCGTTTATTCAGCGGAGTTGGAGTTGGACTCTAACATTGTTGCGGTAGGAGAAGACTTTAGGATTTACGGAACGGTAGGCCAAGCCAACTCTAATACAGAGCCTTTTGTTTTATATGTAGGCGACGGGGCTGCTGCGGCTAACAACGTTAAAGTTCTTACTGCTGCGGGCAATGAGGTTGTGTTTAAGAATGTCCCTAAGGGAGACTACATTCCTGTTCAATGCTTGCGTGTTTTCGCTACGGGAACTAACGCTACCGACCTTGTCGCACTATGGTAATTTCTATTTCCATTTTAGTATGAGCAAGTCTTCCCGATGGACGAGCACGTGTACGGTAAATGCAAATATTACCTACACAGTAACGAGAGTTTAAACTCTCGTTTCTCAAAAAACGGCTATAGATTATCTCTTATCTTTGGGGTATGGCAAGAATCAGTACATATCCTTTAGACACTGTCATAGTAGGCACCGATAAATGGATTGGCAGTGATTCACAGAATTTTTTTGCGACTAAAAATTTTACCGCTGACGCGGTAGCTGAGTTTATTAACGGCTCTAATAAAGTAGAGTCGCATTCTTTGCGTTATAAGTACGAGGATTTTACTAATCCTCCGGGACGCGAACAGGGAACGATTAGCTTTCAGGTTACCAAAGGAGCAGACGTTCCTTTTAGTACGGTAAGTGCTTTTGTTATTAGTGAGTTCCAACAGAACAGACCGCTAGATTCCCTTTCTAATTTCTACACTACTCCCTTATCAGGGTCTTTAGTAATGATTTCTGAATGCGATGCAATTTCGAATTGGGGAATTTTTACGTGGACAAGTAGTAGCCTCAATAGCCTAGGCTTTTATGACATACTCCTTAGCTACGTAAGCGGGCCGGGGAAATTCATTGATGAAAAGGACTACTTTATTAGCATACTTCAGTATGATGTAAATTTGTCGAATGACAAAAACTTTGTCTACACTCAAGCAGTAGCATCAAACATATGGCAAGTCACTCATAATCTCAATAAGTATTGTGCTGTAACGGTTACCGACACAAATGAATTTGAGATATTTCCAAACATAGAATACACGAGTCTCAATACAGTAACCATTACATTTAGCACCGCGGTAGCGGGCTTCGCATACTTTAACTAACGCATCATGGCAATTAAGTTTTTTGACGACATATCTCTTGACAAGCAAGAGATTCAATCGGTAGCCCTAGAGAATCTAGCGAGCAACCCCGCTAGTCCCAATTCGGGACAGATTTATTTTAATACAGGCACTGACGCTATTCGCTACTACGATGGCGCGGCTTGGATTGAACTAGATGGCTCAGGTAACGTAGACAGCGTTACAGGTAGTAATGGTTTGATTAATGCAGGCAATGTTACTGTTGTAGACATTGAGCCTGACTACACCTCAGCTACTAACATCGTTCTTGCAGCAGCAGGCACAGATACGCTCGTGGCTGCTTCTAATGTTCTTGTTAGTGTAGGCAACACTGTTGGGCCTTATAGCCTTACTGACCTTGGGGCTATTATTAACCCATTGGGCTTTGAAAGTTGGATTGCAGCCGGAGATGCGGGTAATTCCCTAACAGTAAATTCTACTGACTCTACTGTCTATTTTGGAGGCGGTCTTAAGATGAGTACTCTTTCCATCCCGGCTGCAGGAGGCTCAACGCCTGAAATTCAGATTATCCATGAGAATCAGACTCGTACTGATACCACGAGCGCAGCGGCACCCGGAACAGGCGCAACCTTTACCGCTATTGACAGCGTGTCGAGTGACTCTACAGGTCACGTAACAGGTGTCAACCTAAAGACAGTTACGCTTCCTACCGCATCTAATATTACGTATACCTTACCTGTCGCGGCAGGTGCAGCCAATACGGCTGAGATAGTATTGACTCCATCGTCAGGGTCAACAGGTGGTACTGTAACTATTGCAGGAACTACCGCTGAGATTGCTATTACTGAGACCGTAGGTAGTGGTACTATCACCATTGGCCTTCCTGATGATGTAACTATTGCAAACGACCTTACTGTTACTGCCGACATGAGTGCGGTGCAGGCTACTCTTACGGGTAACTTGACAGGTACTACAGCGACCTTTTCAGGTCAGGTAACTATTCCGCAGGTTCCAACAGCTGCTGCGCATGCAGCTTCTAAGAATTATGTAGATACAACACTTGCAGGTTCAGGAGCATTAATCTTCCAAGGAGGCTATAACGCATCTGCGGCACCTCCCACAGGCGCAGCTGTCCTTAAAGGATTTACCTATGTAGTAACTACAGCAGGTGATGGTAGTGGGTTCTTTACTACTACGCTAGAGATTGGTGATTTGATTATCTCCAATCAAGACAACCCAACTAGCGAGGCAGATTGGACAGAGGTTCAGAACAATATCGACAAGGCTACCAATAGCATTGAAGGTATTTCAAAGTTCTTAGTTGCTAACGGCTTTGCAACAATGACGACAGCAGGCCAACCTGCTATCCCTGCTCAGACTGCATTTACAACAGAAGGTTCTGCTTCAAGTGTTCCTGTCATTACAACTAATGCCTTTGGTGCTGTAACTTTAATTACGGATACTACCATTGATATTACTGCATCGCAGGTATCAAACTTTAATGCTACGGTAGAAGGGCTTATTGATGGGTACCGATTTACTTCAGCAGCCTTTGGAGGCAGCACTACGGCTACCATCAACCACTCTTTAGGTTCAGTAAATGTATTGGTGCAGGTGTTCTTAGTGGCAGATGGAACGACTGTCTTTGCTAAGACTGCTCGAACCGATGCTAACAATGTAACTCTTACGTTTAGTACTGCTCCTGCCGCAGCTTCAATGAAGTGTGTTATTGTTAAATGCGACTAATCCGCTATGTCAAACATCAAATTCTTAGATGATGTAGGTATAGAGAGCGATAGCACTCTCACAATGGCATCGTCTTTAGGGAGTGAATATCTTACCATTGACAACAATAACTCGACAGGTTCTACAAGTTCTTTTTTGCGGTTGGGCAATGCGAGTGTAGATACCTCATTAACCATAGAAAGAAATAATGGCGAGGCGTATGTGTTTTTATCGGTAGGTCAATTAACATTTTATGTTGATGGCGAGGTGCCATCAATGCTTCAATTTTTTTCGACCACGCCACAAACTCTAATTTTTGGTCGTCTTACTGTAGCTGTTGCTGCGGGGCAAACTTCGGGTAGTTCTATAGAATTTAGGGAGGCAGCAACTAGCGGGACAAATTTCGTAAGGCTCAAGGCTGCTGATTCAATAACAGCAAGCCAAGATTATACCTTGCCAACTAATTATCCTAGTAGCAACGGTCAGGTTCTAAGTTCTACTACAGCGGGAGTAATGTCTTGGAGTACGGGGGGAACGGGTGACACTAACATCGCCAACACAAACTTAACCCTTGACGCAAATAGAACAACTTCTCTTGGTACCTTTAGTTTAGACATCAACTCCGGTTCAGGAAACGTATTGGATTTGACTTCTTCTAATGTTCAAATCTATAACGCGCTTTATCTAAGAACAGACAGTACTACGACTGCGCCTGAAATGCGATTTTCAGAGGGAACGGGTAATGACTATATCGGTCTTAAAGCACCTGACACTCTTTCCGCAGGCACTGTTTTTACTTTACCTGCTACTGATGGAACGGCAGGTCAAGTATTACAGACTGATGGAAGCGGAGGTCTTTCCTTTGCAACAGGGGGTACCGGGGGCAATTCTTCGTTTAGTTTGATTTCTGCAGGAGGTAGGGTTACGATTAACACGACCTCTGATGCTAATGCGAGAATCATTGTGCTTGGCGGAGGTTTAGGTGTTAACTACTTCAATTGGACTACATTCATGGCAAATGGTAGCCCTAGCTTTATTTCTCTTGGAACTCCGGGGACAAGCACTACGTTGGGGGTGCCTTATAACACTAACAATGCGGCATTTGTAAGTCCTAAATCGGGAAAAATAACAATGACCGGAACTGTAGAGTTTCCCTCCCAATCAGAAACTCAAAATAATCAATGTTTCTTTTACATTTTTAGGTATCCCTCATCTCTTGTTACCGCAATGGCAAATGGTACTTACGTCGCTTCAACGCAGATGACGCTTGTGGGGTCAGCGTCAGTTACCGTTCCTAGTGCTAGTCAAAACATTATTCCAATGTCCTTTACAGTAGGGGGCAATATCACCGCTAATTCAGGTGAGTATTTTTTTGCAGCATTTGCATACCGAGGAACAGTTTCAGGTAGTCGGTACTTCACGATTAACTATAACCTATTCACTGAATAATGAGCATTGACCCAAACACCATTTTACCTGATGAAGTTGAGCAATCGTATGATGGCCTTCAACAGATAAAAGATTACATCCCTACCACTAACGACACGTCTGCTCAGGTTCGTGATAAGGTTAGAAAACTTGCGGCTTATCTTTACAAGTATCTAGAACACAATAACCCGGAGATTCCGTCTCCACCACCGAAATAGAAATAATGGAGTATGAATTAGTGGCGATTGCAGTAGGACTATTGTCGGGATTAATTGGGACTTGGATTAAGATGACTAATGAGGTCACGAAAATCAAGTCTAGGTTGTTTTCTCTAGAGAAACAAGAGACTAAAGTTCAGCAGACATTAGATGTACTAGTAGAAGGAATCAATGAGATTAAACTTCTTCTTGCGAAGAAAGGCATTCAATGAGAGATTTAGAAAGAATCATACTTCATTGCGCTGCTACTCCCGAAGGAAGAGAGGTAAGTGTAGACACTATTCGCAAGTGGCATACTGACCCTCCTCCTCAGGGTAATGGATGGTCAGATATTGGATACCACTATGTAATCCATCTTGACGGTCTAATAGAGATTGGTCGCCCTGTTTCTATTCAAGGTGCTCACACATCGGGAGAAAATGAAGACTCTATTGGGGTTTGTTATGTTGGAGGAGTGGACAAGGATTTAGTCCCTAAAGACACTATGACTGTCCAACAAGAGATAGCCTTTGTAGATTTGGTTAAAAGTTTACGACTTACTTTTGGTTACTTAAGTCTTCACGGACACAATGAATATTCATCCAAAGCCTGTCCTTCTTTCTCTGTAGAGGAGAAGTTCGGCTTTCTAAACAAATAAGCTATGGAATTTCTAGTACAAAATTGGGCAAGTCTCGCCCTCGCCTTGATTACTGCAGCAGGAACTGTGACTGCTTTGACTGAAACAGAGAAAGACGACAAAGTCGTTAATGTTCTGAAGCGAATCCTACAGGCCGTAGTTCTCGGTAAAAACCGTAGGAAGTAAAGTTGTATCTTTGTCTTAAATCCAATCTAATTTTATTCAAATGGCTAAGAAAAAAACCCTAGTTCCCAAGGAACTTACCACTGAAGAACTTACTAATCTTCAGTCAACTTTGTCTGCGTTTAACCAAGCCAAGATGCAAGTAGCTGACGCTACTCTTGCTCAACAAAACGCAGTAAATTCTATGGTAAGCATGAAAGAAGGCTTTGTAGGAATGGAGCAACAGTTGGTTGAGAAGTATGGTAAGGACGTTAGTGTAAATGTTCAAACGGGAGCACTAACGTATAAAGAAGATGGCAAGGATTAGTACCTATCCAATTGACAGTAGCGTCAATGTAAATGATTTTGTTATTGGAACCGATAGCGAGGATTCCAACATTACAAAAAACTACACGATTGCAAGCATTATTTCTCTTGCACCGGGTACTGTCTACATTAATGCGGCTGACGTCACAGGTACTTTCCAAACTGTCTTTGCAAACATTACAGATTTCGTTTCTTTAAATAGTGTTCTTGCTTCTCAATTAGCAAGTGGTTGGTCGGTTGGAAGTAGCCCCAATCAAAACAGAGTTGTGTATACCAACGCAACTACTAGGGTCTGTAATCTTACTTTTACTGTAAACATTACAGGTACAAACGGAGACGATATTGTTTTTTCCTTGTTTAAGAACGGGGCAAAAATAGCAGGCACTGAGCAGACGGTAGAAATTCCTGCGTTGACAGCAGCTTTGACTATGCAAGCATTGGTTAGTATGGCTACTAATGATTACATAGAAGTCAAGGTGAAGAACATTACGGCTACCAATAACGTTACCACAACTCATTTGAATGTTGTGGCTCAGAGTCTATGAATCGAGACATTAGGAAAATATCTATTGGCCCTGATTACAAAGGAGGGGCTATGCACTACATCGTAGGGCAAGATGTTCTTAATGGTTCCTACAAGATTCATCACATTCGTCATGAAGTAGACTCTAACTCTATCCTGATTTGGATTGAGAAAGATGATTCTATTGTTCTTTGGAAAGAGTTTAAGCAGACTATGCCTATCTCTGTCGAGTACAACATCAACCTTAAATAGTGCGCTCACCATTTAATTTTATAGTCCAACCTCATCGAGGTGGGCGATACCGTAATACCAAAAAGGTAGGAGGCATTGACCTCATTGTTAGCAGTTCTGAAGAAGACGCTTCAGCGTCGAACAGAGAGGCTACGGTATTAGAGTTGCCATTAGATTACAAAGGGCCGATTCAAAAGGGAGATGTGCTGCTTGTTCATCATAACGTGTTCAAGTTTTACAATGACATCAAGGGTCGTAGAAAAAGTGGCAAGAGTTTTTTCCGAGATGATTGGTTCTTTGTTGATGCCGACCAATTCTTTTTGTATCAAAGAGACGGTAAATGGAATGCATATGACCGATACTGTTTTGTAGAACCTATCGAGGCAGAAAAATCTTTGCTTGATAAAGGAGAAAAGAATGAGCCTTTAATGGGAATCATGCGCTATCCTAATGAGTATCTAAAATCTCAAGGAGTCGAGACGGGAACAAAGGTTTCGTTTACTCCTTACTCAGAGTACGAGTTTGATGTTGATGGAGATACGCTGTACAGAATTTATGACCATCAAATAACACTAGCTGATGGAATCTAAAGAACTAAAAACAAAGATTATTGCAGCGGGAAAGCGGGCTGTAGAGCAATTAATTAAGGTTGCTCAAGAAGACATCATTAAGCCTGACCCTGAAGATGAGTTGGCTGCTGATAGGCTAAAGAATGCTGCTGCAACCAAGAAGCTATGCATCTTTGATGCGTTTGACATTTTGTCTAAAATTGAGGTAGAACAAGAAAACCTTAACTTAGCAGAGACTAACACTAGTCGAACAGAGAGCAAGCAAGGCTTTGCAGAACAAAGAGCAAAAAAATAATCTCTACACTACAGTAGAAAAACTAGTTCCCTCAAACGTTCTATCTAATAAAAATAGAGCAAAGGCATGGGGATATGGGTACCATGCTAAATATGATTTAGTAGTCATATCGCGCACAGGTCAAGTGGGTGAGATTATTAATATCTCAGGATTAAACATTGGCCTTCCTCCTTCTGATGTGAGAGTTCAAACTCCCACTGATAAATCAAAGCAGTATTGGGTTAGAGAAGAACTCCCCAAACCTTTGTCTAGGGTTCACTCTATTTTTGCATGGAACGACATGCCCTCTTCGTTTAAAAATGAATGGGTCGATTACATCGAAGAGGAATTCAACCGAAGGGAGGAGGGTTTTTGGTTCATGAACAAAGGTGTGCCTACGTATCTTACGGGAGCACACTACATGTACCTACAGTGGTCTACTATTGACGTTGGCTATCCCGACTTCAGAGAGGCTAATCGAATCTTCTTTATTTTTTGGGAAGCATGCAAGGCGGATGATAGGTGTTTTGGGATGACCTATCTTAAGATTAGGCGTTCAGGCTTTTCGTTCATGGGGTCATCGGAATGTGTAAATACAGGAACACTAGCAAAAGATTCACGGGTAGGAATTTTATCTAAGACAGGTTCTGATGCTAAGAAGATGTTTACCGATAAGGTTGTTCCTATTGCAAACCGACTACCCTTTTTCTTTAAGCCCATACAAGATGGTATGGACAAGCCAAAAACGGAATTAGCCTTCCGTGTTCCTGCTTCTAAGATTACAAAAAAGAACATGCATACTTCTGTGGCGGAAGAAATGCATGGTCTTGACACTACGATTGATTGGAAGAACACTGACGACAACTCTTACGATGGTGAGAAACTATTGTTGCTTGTTCATGACGAAAGCGGTAAGTGGATTAAGCCCAACAACATTCTCAACAATTGGCGAGTAACTAAAACCTGCCTCAGGTTGGGAAGCCGCATTATTGGTAAGTGCCTTATGGGTTCTACATCTAATGCCTTAAGCAAAGGAGGTGGCAACTTTAAAAAGCTGTACGAAGATTCAGATATTTCTGAGCGCAATGGTAATGGTCAAACACGGAGTGGCATGTACTCTTTGTTTATTCCAATGGAGTACAACATGGAGGGGTTTATTGACCGCTTCGGACACCCTGTTGTAAACAAGCCTTCTAAGGCTGTATTAGGTATCGACAATCGTCCCATTAATTCAGGTGCTCTTACGTATTGGGAGGCCGAAGTAGAGTCGCTTAAAAACGACCCTGACGCTCTCAATGAATTTTACCGTCAGTTTCCTAGAACTGAGTCTCACGCCTTTAGAGACGAAAGCAAGTCTACCTTGTTTAACCTTACTAAGATTTATCAGCAGTTAGATTATGCAGAGTCTTTAATTAAGGAGCAGTATGTTACAAGAGGTTCCTTTGGTTGGCAGGATGGAAAGAAAGATACCAAGGTAGTTTTCTATCCCGATAGCCGAGGAAGGTTTAGAGTTTCGTGGACTCCCCCTGCAGGATTGCAAAACTCTATTATAGAAAGAGGCGGTAACAAACGCCCCGGAAATGAACACATTGGTGCATTTGGGTGCGACTCTTATGACATATCAGGAGTCGTAGGCGGTGGAGGCTCTAACGGTGCGCTTCACGGCATGACCAAGTATCACATGGATGAGGCTCCTACTAATGAGTTTTTTCTTGAGTATGTGGCTAGACCTCAAACAGCAGAGATATTTTTTGAAGAGGTATTAATGGCCTGCGTTTTTTACGGTATGCCTATTCTCATTGAGAACAACAAGCCTAGGTTGCTTTACCATTTTAAAAACCGAGGGTATAGAGGGTTTTGTTTAAACCGTCCTGACAAACCCTACAATAAACTGTCTAAGACTGAGCGAGAGTTGGGAGGTATTCCAAACTCATCTGAGGATGTTAAACAAGCGCACGCATCTGCTATTGAATCTTACATTGAGAAATACGTAGGGCTTGATTTAGAGGGTCAATTTAGAGACTCCGACGAAATGGGGACTATGCCTTTCGTTAGAACGCTAGAAGATTGGGCGAAGTTTGACATCAGCAATAGAACTGCTTACGATGCTACCATTAGTTCGGGCCTTGCTATAATGGCAAACCAAAAGCACTTGTACACCCCTGAACAAAAGCAGAAAAAAATAAGCCTTACCTTCGCTCAGTATAGAAATAGTGGAACGATAAGCGAAATAATTAGATGAAAAATGTGAAAGTCAACATATCATCTGCAGGCTTTCCAAGCCAATTTGTATCTGATGCTGAGAAAGCAACAGACGAATTTGGATTACAAATTGGTCAGGCCATTCAATATGAGTGGTTTAAAAAAGACAGTAATCAATGTAGGTTTTATAGCCAAGCCCGCGAGTTTAATCGTCTACGTCTATACGCTCGTGGTGAACAGTCTATTGCCAAATACAAAAACGAATTAGCCATTGACGGTGATTTGTCTTATCTAAATCTTGATTGGACTCCCGTACCTATCCTTCCAAAATTTGTAGACATTGTCGTTAACGGCATGTCAGAACGTTTGTTTAAAGTAAATGCTTACGCTCAAGATGCTCTTTCGCAATCTAAAAGAAGTAAGTATCAAAACATTATCGAAGGTCAAATGGCTGCAAAGCCTGTGCTTGAAATCATTCAAGAGAAGACAGGTGTAGACCCATTTATTATGCCTCCTGATGAGTTGCCTAACTCTGACGAAGAACTGCAGCTTTACATGCAGCTTAACTATAAGCCTGCTATTGAGATTGCAGAAGAAGAGGCTATCAATACTTTGTTTGACGAGAACCACTACAATGACATTCGTCGTCGTTTAGACTATGACTTGATGGTTCTCGGTATTTCTGTAGCTAAGCACGAGTTTCTTCCGGGAACAGGGGTTGCTATTAACTATGTAGACCCTGCTAATGTGGTTTACAGTTACACAGAAGACCCCCATTTTAAGGATTGTTTCTATTGGGGTGAGATTAAAACAGTTCCTATTACTGAACTGCTAAAGATTGACCCTACTCTTACGAAGGAAGATTTAGAAGAAATCTCTAAGTATGGTCAAAGTTGGTACGACTACTACAACGTGGCTCAGTACTACGACAATGATATTTTTTATCGGGACACCACCACCCTGATGTACTTCAATTACAAGACAACTAAAAAGATTGTCTACAAAAAGAAGAAGCTAGATAACGGTGGGTCTCGGATGATTGAGAAAGACGACCAATTCAATCCTCCTGTAGAAATGCAGGAAGAGGGGAACTTTGAGAAGGTAGAGAAGACCATTGATGTATGGTATGACGGTGTGATGGTTATGGGAACTAACATCATTCTTAAGTGGGAGGCAGCCGAAAATATGGTTCGGCCTAAGTCTGCCTCTCAGTATGCTATTCCAAATTACGTAGCCACAGCCCCTCGTATGTACAAGGGAAACATTGAGTCTTTGGTAAGGCGAATGATTCCATTTGCTGACTTGATTCAAATGACACACTTGAAATTGCAACAGGTAATTTCTCGTACTGTTCCTGATGGAGTGTACATTGATGCAGATGGATTGAATGAAGTAGACCTTGGCACCGGAAACTCTTACAATCCTGAAGATGCTTTGCGTCTTTACTTCCAAACAGGTTCTGTCGTAGGAAGAAGCTATACTCAAGACGGGGAATACAATCAAGGTAAAGTTCCTATCTCTCAGCTTACTGCAAGTTCGGGCGCGGGTAAAGCGCAAATGCTTATCCAAAACATGAATCATTACATGCAAATGATTCGTGATGTAACGGGATTAAACGAAGCACGCGATGGCTCAAAACCTGACCCCTACTCTTTGGTTGGTGTTCAGAAGTTGGCGGCTTTAAACTCTAACACCGCTACTCGTCATATTCTTGACGCAAGCCTATACATGTATAGAAGCCTTGCGGAAGGATTGACATACAGGGTGTCTGACATTATTGAGTATGCCGACTTCCGTGAAGAGTTTATTAATCAGATTGGCAAGTACAACGTCAGCATTCTAAATGACATTAATGACTTGTACATCTATGACTTTGGAATCTTTATTGAGATAGCACCTGACGAAGAGCAGAAGGCTATGCTTGAGCAGAACATACAGATGGCACTGTCCAAAGGAGACATTAATCTTGAGGATGCCATTGACATCAGAGAGATTAGAAATCTAAAGTTGGCGAATCAACTTCTTAAAATGAAGAGGGTTAGTAAGCAAGAGCGAGAAGAGCAGCAGCAAATGCAGCAGCAAGCGATGCAATCTCAGCAGGCTTTAAAGGCTCAAGAGATGAAATCTCAAATGGAAATGCAAAAGCAGCAAAGCGACTTGCAAGGAAAGATGCAGCTAAAGCAAGCCGAAATTGCTTTTGAGATTGAGAAGATGAACAATGAGGCAAGGCTCAAGGCTCAATTAATGGAGACTGAGTTTAACTATCAGATGCAGTTGCGTGATATGTCTGAGCAGCAGCTACAAGACAGAGAGACTCAACGTGAAGGTGCGAAGTCCGAAAGGATTAGTCAGCAGAATACACAGCAGTCTAAACTCATCAATCAACGAAAGAACAATCTTCCCCCTCAGACTTTTGAGTCTAACGAAGACAGTCTAGATGGTTTTGACCTTGCTGAGTTTGACCCTAGGTAGGTCTAACTCTATAATATTTTTAGTGTAACTTTGAATCAAATCTTATTAAATGGAAATGAAAGTACGTCTTGTCGAATCTGAGGGTACCAAATCGGTAGCTGAAGTCGAAGAAACTCTGCTTGCAAAGCATGAGGAACAAATGAATGAATCCACTGTAGATGAGTCATCTGCGGTAGAAGAAAATGTTGTTGAAGACTCACCCGTGGTAGAAGAGAAATCTCCTATTGAAGAGGGTGAACTTTTGTCTATGATTAGTGAACGGTTAGGCAGAGAGATTAATTCTCTTGATGACCTTCAACAGGCCCGTGAATCATCCGGTGATATGGATGCTGAAATGTCTGCGTTCTTTAAGTACAAAAAAGAAACAGGTCGTGGTGTAGAAGACTTTGTTCGTTTAAACAGAGACTTTGAGGCTATGGATGCTGACAATCTCATTAAGGAATACCTTACGGCAACGGAGGAAGGACTTGATGCAGAAGATATAAATGATATGATGCAAGACTTTGCATTTGATGAAGACATCGACGACGAGTCTGACATCCGCAAAGTGAAACTAGCAAAGAAAAAAACTGTTGCTAAAGCGAAGCGATACTTCGATGAAGCTAAAGAAAAATACCGAACTCCTCTTGAGTCAAGTGGGAGCGGTTCTTTAGAACAAGACGAAGGTTATGCTGAGTACAAGCAGTATGTTGCTGATGCGAAGACCGCTCAAGAAGAGCAAATGCGTAGGAAGACTTGGTTTGACGAAAAAACAAACGAAGTATTTGGCGATGAATTCAAAGGTTTTGAGTTCAACATTAACGACAAGCCCTACGTGTATACTCCGGGAGAGAGGACAGAATTGAAGAAGCTACAGGAAACACCTATGAATTGGGTAAAACAATTTGTAGATGATGAGGGCTTAGTCAAGGATGCTGTGGGGTATCACAGGTCACTAGCAATAGCAATGAACCCTGAGAAGTTTGCCAAGTTCTTTTATGAGCAAGGGCAATCCGAAGCCGTGGATGATGTAATGCGTAAGACTAAGAACATTAATATGTCTGAGCGCACTGCACCGGAAGTTGGTACTAAGGGTGGCGTTCAAGTTCGTTCTGTAAATCCTGATTCAGGACGTGGCTTAAAAATTAGAAGTGCACGACGTACTTCTTGACTCATTTTTTAAAAAAAAACAATTATGCCGGTAAAAGGAACCCCGACATTTGCGTTGCAACCGAGTGCACAACAAGTGCCTCTTGCAAGCAATTACATTACTGACTTCAACTTTTTGAATCAGTACCTCCCCGATACTTACGAGAAGGAATTTGAGCGTTACGGAAATCGTACTCTCTCCTCTTTCATTCGAATGGTTGGCGCGGAGATGCCTTCTAACTCAGACCGCATCGAGTGGGCTGAACAAGGTCGTTTGCACATTAAGTACAATGACTGTACTACTGCTGCGGCTGTAGGAGGTGCGGCTGTAGATAAGGCTACGTTTACAATCAATGACACCTTTAACCCTGCTCTTGCGGGTGGTGCTCAATTGGCTATTCGTAAAGGACAGACTGTCTTCATCCAATCTAACGACGCTACGTCTACTCCTGATTCTATCAAGGGTATCGTAACAAAGTCAGGTACAGCAGATGCATTGACTGCTAGTCAAATTGAAGTTGCTTTCTATACAGCAGCAGGTTTGGTTAACGCAGCAGCAGGTACGAAGTACACCATCTTTATCTATGGTTCTGAGTTCCGTAAAGGAACAGTTGGAATGGAAGGTTCATTGGAGTCTGACGACATCTTCTTCAATAACTCACCTATCATCATCAAAGACAAGTACGCAGTATCAGGTTCTGATATGGCGCAAATTGGATGGGTAGAGGTGACTACTGAGAATGGTGCGAACGGATACCTGTGGTACTTGAAGTCTGAGCACGAAACACGTCTTCGTTTCGACGATTACTTGGAGACTGCAATGATTGAAGCCGTTCCTGCGGAAGCAGGTTCAGGTGCAGCTACAGCAGCCGACAACCCTACTATGGGTAACAAAGGTTCTGAAGGTGTATTCTACGTTGTAAACAATCGAGGTAACGTTTGGACAGGAGGTAACCCTGTTGATTTGGCAGGATGGGATGCTATCATCAAGCGACTTGACAAGCAAGGTGCTATTGAAGAGAACGTCGTATTCGTAAATCGTAACTTCGGTTTTGCTATTGACGATATGTTGGCCGCTCAAAACTCTTACGGAGCGGGTGGTACTTCATATGGTTTGTTTGACAACGACGAAGAGATGGCGTTGAACCTCGGATTCACAGGATTCCGTCGTGGATACGACTTCTACAAGTCTGATTGGAAGTACTTGAACGACCCCACTATGCGTGGCGGATTGAACGAAGCTGCAGGCAGCGGAGCCATTGATGGTCTCTTGGTACCTGCAGGTTCTACTTCAGTGTATGACCAAATTCTCGGAAAGAACGCAAAGCGTCCATTCTTGCACGTACGCTACCGTGCCTCTGAAACTGAAGACCGTCGCTACAAGACGTGGATTACAGGTTCTGCAGGTGGTGCAGCTACTAGCAGCCTTGATGCAATGGAAGTTCACTTCCTCTCTGAGCGTGCAGTTTGCACATTGGGAGCGAACAACTTCTTCTTGTTCGAGCAATAATCTGATGTTGGTAATGGGGTGGGAGTTTAAACTCTCACCCCTTTACTTTTTTAAACTTTAATCCAATCCTTATGAGTAAGAACAAACCTGTTCTCAAAGACCGCAACTACAAACTAATGCGTGATGCGGCACCCCTCTCTACCTATGTTAGTTCAGGAGGAAATGCTAGAAAGCCAATGCTTCATTTTGATGAAGACAAAGGAGTAAATCGAGAACTTCGATACGCAGCAAACCAACGTTCTATTTGGGTAGATGAACAAGATGGTCAAGTAGTAGTAGAGCCAATCATTTTTCTTGATGGCATGCTCTCTGTTCCAAAAAATAACCCCACACTTCAGGAGTTTTTAAGCCTGCATCCATTGAACGGTAAAAAGTTTGAGGAGATTAATGTAGAGCGTGATGCTAAACAAGAGATGGAAAACCTCAACTACGAGGTTGACGCATTGATTGAATGTCGTGGGTTGGCTATTGAACAAGCCGAAAACGTTGCTCGTGTAATGTATGGCATCGACCCTACGTCAATTACTACATCGGAGTTGCGTAGAGACCTCTTAATTGCTGCTCGTCAAGACCCTCAGAGATTTCTAGAGATAGTCAACGACCCTCAGCTTAAGCTGCAGTCTAACATTCAAAGATTTTTTGATAAAGGAGTGCTTTCGTTTCGACGAAATAAAACAGAGGTGTGGTACAATACCACCACCAACAAAAAGAAATTGCTCACAGTTCCATTTGGGGACGACCCATTGTCAACGTGTGAGTCATTCTTTATTACTGACGAGGGTGTTGAAGCCCTTACATACCTAGAATCTTTTTTAACCAATTAAACCATAGATGATGAGACTGTCTTTAATTTTGATTTGTGGGTTTTTGTTTTCGTCTTGCGGAGACTCTGACCTTAACGTAGGCTCTGACCCTGTTACTGTAACCTTGAAGGTTACCAATTCTACAGGTGCGGACATGAGGTGCCATAAAACCTTTGGTGTAGACAAACCTAATGTGTGGGTGGATATTGCTGCAGGTCAATCAGCAGATTTGACTTCTAATACTCACTCTTCGTCAGGAACTATTTTTACTTGCTATCCTGACCCTTCGGCTGTTATTGCAAAGCCTGACCCTGCTACGGGTAATTTCCAAATGTCGTATGGCTATTGGAACAATGCGATGCATGTAACTTGTGATAACGACTGCAACAAGGGAAACCCTACTGCTAAGGTTCATTACACAGGAACTAATTGGCAGTACATTCTAAAGTGGGCTAACCCACAGGATGTAGTAAATAACTCAGTTGATTTTACTGTTGCTCCACTGTAATAGAGATTCTTACTGATAAAGAAAGGTCGCATTTTGCGGCTTTTTTTTTGACCTTATCTTTGCTTTTGAATCATCTAATTTTTAAACGATGGATAAATATCTAAAAATCCCTACAGACGCAGGGAACCACAACATCCCCGTGGGAAACGGTTTGTTTGTTGAACGAACGTCTGACACTGCTATGCGTGTTTACAACACGGCTGCACTTACACATCACTATGCTCTTACTACGGTAGGGTCTACAGCAGCTATGACACTAGCCATTGAACAGGCTATTGAAGAGGCTGCTGTTACTCCGTGGCATAACGCTGAGGTATTGGTTAAACTCCCTGTTGGAGAGACTGTAACTAGTATCGTAATGACAGTATTCTCATGAACAAGTATTTAAGATTCACAGTCGGTAGTGCAACTCAAATCGTTCCTATCGGCTCCGGTGCTTACGCAGAACTTACGTCAGCTACTGAAGTTAAGATTTTTAATTGCGACTCTGTTGGTCATCACTATTCCTTGACCACTACAGGTGCTGATTTTAAAATGATTACTGCCATTCAAAACGCATCCATTCAAGGTGCTCAAACGAGTTGGAGAGATGCGGTCATTGATGTAAATATTCCTTTGGGACAAACGGTAACAGCCATTGTTGTTACGGCATTTACATAAGATTATTTATTCTATTGAAGGGAAAGGGGCCGCTATCAGTGGCCTCTTTTTTTTTGGCTATCTTTGGAAAAAGGTTTCCTCATGATAAATTCTGTCCGAAATACAGTGCTATCCGTACTTAACAAGAACAATTATGGGTACATTTCTCCTGCTGACTTCAACCTTTTTGCTAAACAAGCGCAACTAGAAATTTTCGAAGAGTACTTTGCTGAGTACAACAACGCTCTCAATAAAGAAAATGCTCGTCAATCAGGCACGGGGTATGCGGATGCTTCTAAAAGCATTTCGGAATCAATTGATGTGTTTTCGGTTACGGCTAATTTGGCAATTCCTGTGGCAGGAGTAAACCAATTTACTTTACCCTCTTTAACGACTACTCAAAACGATTGGTATTTGCTAAACAAAATTCTTTGTTATGATGCGTCAACTACTCCGAGGACTTTCTTGGGAGAAGCTGAAGCCGTAAGCCATAGTAAGATTACAATGCTTAATAACGACATGTTATTGGCACCAAGTAACGCTTACCCTGCTTATACCATTGAGGCAAACCTAATGACGGTTTTCCCCGCTACAATTAATGCTGCTACAGAGGTTGAGGCTCAATACATTCGTTACCCATTTGACCCTAATTGGACATACACAACTGTTACAGGAGGTGAGCCAATTTATAACCCAAGCCAAGCGGACTTTCAAAACTTTGAGCTTCCGATTGATGACGAACCTAGGTTAGTTCTTTTGATTTTGCAGATGTGTGGCATCTCAATTAGAGAGGGTGAAGTTTATCAGTTTGCTCAACAAGAAGAGTTGCAAAACCTACAACAACAATCGTAATGCCGTATATCACAGACTATCAATACTATGAGAATGCGGGCGGAAATCCTGAGAATGCTAATTGGGGGTCGTATCAGTTTGTATCTCTTACAGACATAGTAAATAGATTCTTGCTTATTTACGATGGGAACCACTCTCTCGTTAATAACGAAGAAAGGTTTAAAGTTTTGTTCCATGCTAAAAGAGCAATTATGGAACTCAACTATGATGCGTTCAAAGAAGCTAAGATTCTTGAGTTAAACGTAGGAGAAAGCCTTAGGTACATTTTGCCTCAAGACTATGTGAATTGGGTCAGACTATCTCTGTATGAAAACGGGACGTTGTATCCTCTTACGGAAAACATTCAAACCAATTGGGCTACAGGTTATTTACAAGACAACAGTAGCCGCATCCTTTTTGATATTAACGGGAATGTCTTGAAGCCTGAATTCTCTACTATGTCATATGACAGGATTACAGGGCAAAAGAAGAGCATCTATCTAAACCCTGACAATCCTTACAATGGTCAGGAAGGTTACTATTGGGAAGGCAATTGGTTTTTTGACTACCAAATCGGAGCGAGGTATGGACTTGAGACAGAAGTAGCAAACTCCAATCCAACATTTTCTATTGACAAGAAGGGCGGTGTAATCAACTTTAGTTCTACAATGAACAACAAGTTGGCTATCCTTGAGTATGTGTCTGATGGTATGGAAAACGGTAATGACGCGAGCGTCACGGTAAACAAACTGTTTGAAGAGTATGTGTACGCTTACATCCGTTATGCGATTCTCAATTCTAAACTAGGCGTTCAGGAGTATGTAGTTAATAGGGCTAAAAAAGATAAGTCTGCTCTTTTGAGAAATGCAAAAATCCGCTTGAGCAACATTCATCCGGGACGATTGCTAATGAATCTTCGTGGACAGGATAAGTGGATAAAGTAACATGGCGAATACTGTAAGAAACTTCATTGCGGGGCGTATGAACAAAACCTTGGACGAGAGACTCGTTCCCAATGGTGAGTACATCGACGCTTTAAATATCAGATTAGGTTCTACTGAGGCTTCAGAGGTAGGGAGCGTAGAGAACTCTTTAGGCAACAGCCAACTCACAACTGTTGAGTACATAGATGGAAGTGCTTTAAGCAGTAGTGCTACCTGCATTGGAGCATATGCTGATGGAGAGCAAGAAACCATGTATTGGTTTATCCATGACAACAACTTTACGAGCGCAGGAACGACAGGTAAACTTGACCTTATTGTTTCTTACAACACATCTACCGACACACTTACTTACCATGTCATTAGCATTGATGATGGTGGCGGTGTAAAGACGACGCTAAACTTCTCCAATACGCATTTGATTACGGGAGTCAACTTGATTGAGAACCTGCTTTTCTTTACTGACGACCTAAACCAACCTCGCAGGATTAATGTCCAAAAAAACTATGGCAACCCCGTTGCTAACGTTGACGCTTTTCTTGCGGCTGACATTTTAGTTGTAAAGGCACCGCCTATTACTTCTCCTGTTGTTGTTCCATTTGAGATTGACGGAGAAGAAAACTTTTTAGAGGACAGGTTTATTTGCTTTGCCTATCGGTATAAATATGAAGACAATGAGTACTCGGCTACATCTCAATTTTCGGAACCTTCTTTTATCCCAAGTCAATATGAATTAAGTAGCGAATCATTCCTTAATGAGGGAATGGTAAACTTAAAAAATGCAACTAGAGTAACCTTCAACTCAGGAGGCTCATTGGTTGTTGGGGTTGACTTGTTGTTTAAGGACATGGTCAGCGATACCATTAAGGTAATCGAGAAAATAAATAAGTCCGAGGAGGGATATGCTGACAACACTGATTACACCATCACGTTTGCCAATAGCAAAATCTACACGGTCTTACCGTCTTCAGAAATACTAAGACTTTACGACAATGTGCCGCTTGTGGCTAAGGCTCAAGCTGTAATGGGCAACCGTTTGAACTACGGAAACTATGCTGATGGGTTTGATTTAATTACTCCTTCAGGCTTTAACACTCAATTTACTTATGAGGCTAGTCGTATTTCTCAAGCCGTAGGATTTGAGAGACTTACTGCATCGCGGTCTTCAGGGACTTACACCGTTAACGGAACTCAGAACATTGCTAATTCTGTTTTAGAGGTTGACTTTAGCGCGGCTGCAAGCACTTTAGTCTCAGGCTCTACGATTGATTTATCTCTGTCTTTTACTCATTCTACGTTTTCAGGCTCAGTGAGTTCGTATCCTATAGAGCAATCTGTAGACAGGCAACTTAATTTTGTTTATACGCTGACCCAAGACTATGCAACTATAGACGAGTTGTACAACAGCGCGGACTTTCAGGCAAAAGTTGGGACATCTGCAAACATTCTTCCTGTTTATGCTGCAAGTGGAGAGACATCTTGTGATGGTCTGACTCTTACAGATTTGTTTAACTGTGCGATTACTGACAGCTTGCAGGGCGGAAACCCAAGTCCTGTTTTTAAATATGCGAGTGGCATTAGCGTTTTAGGAAACTCAGTAGCCACCACTCATACCGCAGGAACAAACATTATTGGCTTTCAGTTTCCTGCAATGCAGTATGTAGATTCATTGACATCTCCTACTGCATCCGTGTTCGAGTACTACACCGTAAGTGCTACCAATTTAACGTTCTCCGCTTTAGGCAGCCCAACTAGCCTTCATAGCAATAGGGGTTATGAGATTGGCATAGTGTACATGGATGAATTTAACAGGGCAACTACAGCCTTGGTAAGCCCTGACAATACAGTTTTTGTACCATGTAGCGCATCTGCGGATAAAAACTCTATCCGTGTAACTATACCAACTACTCAGGTCGCCCCTGCATTTGCGTCTCGATACAAGTTTGTAATTAAACCTGACGAGTCTACTTACGAAACTGTTTACTCAAGCACGTTCTTTTATGACACTGTGACAGCGTCTGACTACTTCTTGTTGCAGGGAGAAAATGCAGCTAAAATAGAAGAAGGCGACAGGTTAATTGTAAAGAGAGATGTAGATGGCCCCTTAGGTTCCTGCACTTATGCAACAGTCCTAGAAAAGAAAGCGCAATCGGAGAACTTTATTACCGTTACAGACGCGGGAGGTACAGCAATTAATGTTCCTTCGGGGGTGTACATGCAGATTCGAAGTTCTTCTTTTAATTCTACTTTGACAGAGGATGCTTTCTTTAATGTAGAGGCTCCATCGGTAAGTGTGGGTGCAACTCAGTTTGCTAAGACAGTAATAAATTTTTCTCAGGATACATCTACACCTGTAAGCGGTGTTTATCCTGTGCTTACCATTCCTTCAGGGAGTACAATTAGGTTGAAGTTTGACTTTAACCGAAGGGGTTCGGGAGATGGAAACAACAACTGTGAAAGAAGGCAATACAAGTTTGATGAAAGCTATACAGCAAGTCAAACCTATAACAGCATCATTGATTGGTTTAATGGTGATAACATTGCTGAGACTTTAAACAACGGGGTCTCAACAGTTGGCGGTAACGGATGTGAAATACAAAACATTTACGAGCCTGTTACAGCTACGACAAACAGCCCTAACCCACCAATCCCTAATTACTTCTATGGTATCAATCCTAATGAGTGCGTTAACTATTACAGGTGGTACCAAAGCCCTACTAGTAACGAAATTAGGTTTGCTATAAGCGGAACTTTAGGATGTGGTAATAGCGAAAAAAAGCGTTCTCGTCTTCGCGCTAGGATAGAACTTTTGAGAGCAGAAAATACTATCGTATTTGAAACTGAACCTCAAGATGCTTTAGCTGACGTTTGGTACGAATCATCAGATTCTTACAGTATTGATGCTTTAGGCAATCACAGTGGGAATGTGACCAACCAAGACATATCTGCGGGAATTTCAGGTGTAGTTGACACCGCTTTCTTTAACTGCTTTAGCTTTGGAAACGGAGTCGAAAGCTACAAGATAAGAGACTCCATTGCGGGTCGCGCATTAGCACTAGGCAATAGGGTTACAACAGTGGCGGCTCAAGATTACAAGCGTGCTGACCGATTCTCTGACATCACGTATAGTGGAGTCTTTAATAGCGAGTCTAATGTCAACAAGCTAAACGAGTTTAACCTAGGGCTTTTAAATTTTAAAGTGTTAGAGGAGTCATTTGGCCCTATCGAAAAGATGTCGGCTCAAGACACCAACATTCTTGTTCTGCAAGAAGACAAAATTTCTTACGTTCTTGCTACTAAGAATCTAATTTCAGATTCTACAGGTGGAGGAGTTGTATCGTCTGTTCCCGAAATTTTAGGAACTCAGATTGCCCGGCCTGAAGAATTTGGTATTAGTAACAACCCTGAAAGCTATGCCGAATGGGGTCGATTCAAATACTTTACAGATGCAAAACGTGGAGCGGTAATTCAACTCTCAGGAAGTGGGCCTAATGAACAGCTAACTGTAATTTCCGAAATAGGAATGCGCGGTTGGTTTAGGGATTTGTTTATCACCAACTTTTCTTCTCAAAAACTTGGCGGGTATGACCCTTACATGAATGAATTCGTGTTGGGTAACAACACCACAACACTTCCGGAATTTGTAACCTGTATTGAATGCGGGGTTACTCGCAATTACAGCATCCCTGCAGGTGGCCTAAGTGTGTGTTATGATTTGGGTAATACTGTGGGTCTAGTTCCGTTTTCATGGACAGTAGGCCCGCTAACCGACAACTTTAGTTTTGCGGTGACTTACAACAATAACACCACTAACTACGGGCCGTTTACCGCATCCGGAAGTGTAAACATACCCAAGACATCAGTATCGGCTCAACAGCTAGATGTGGTCATGTCAGTAGGAAGTGGCCCCGCCAACATAAGCCTTACTGTTGGATGCCCTAATTCTGACAACATTACAATTGTTCTTGTCACCCTTACCAATAATTCTGATTCGGGTAAAACCATTCACAATCAGTATCGGTGGACAGACGGAAATTTTGTTTCTCCTACACATTCGAATCAGGTTACGTTCAGTAATTCAACTGACCCTCAAGTTGTATCACAGTATACATCCATAAGCGGCCTGCAAGGGGGAGGAATTATTCCTGCAGATGCTGCTGCAGTTACTATGATTTCAAACAAATTAGATGTAGACACATTTGATTTAGACCCCACCACGGATAAGTTTTTATTCCTGAGGTCTAACGTTCTTTACAGTAACACTCCGGCCTCTATTCAATCCCTTGTAGCTGCTTCTACAAGCATTAACCCAACGGGTAGCGCACCTCAGTACACAGGCAGTTTTTCCATGCCTGCAGGTTCTGATAACGATTACCTCTATTTGATTTGGGATTATGCAGCAGCCGTAGTAGCTACTTTATGCTACAGCGCAAGCACTCCTGATGACGCATGCTGTCAATGCACTTGCACTGCAGGCGTTTGCACGGAGTGGCAAATCACTAATGGCAGCACTCAAAACGTAGTGTTGGCATACGAAACTTGCGGAGGGACTAAATCAAACTTAACGTTACCCGCAAACAGCAGTACCACCCTTTGTGTTGACGGGAATGTTTCAATCGTACACGGGCCAACTGAAGGGGTCAGCTTTGACATTGTTAGTTGCGACTGCACTTAATTCATATCTAATGGGAACTCTTGGACAATATTACTTAAACGGCCCTAACCTAGCCACATCCACTGCGGTGTTTACTGACGCGAATTTAACCACTTGCGCTCCTGATGGGTTTTACAGTCAATCAGGTTCAGTTCGTCAGTTGCAAAACTGTACACTATTACCTCGTCAACAGTGTTCTAATTGTGCTAATAATTGCAGGGTTAGCAGCACAGGGCCTTCTACTACGGGGCTGTATTTAATTCTTGCAGACCTTGGGGTAGGCACCGGGGCTGTAAGGGTAAAGTTTACCCCCGGTGCTACTCCTGATGGAATTCGTGCTATTTACAATGACACTGTTTATAACTCATTTAGTTCTGATGCTGACGGATTGCATGAAATCTCGTTGCCTACGGGATTAATATTTTTGGGTAACAGTGCTAATGACTGTGGTTTAACAGGCACTACGTACATTCTTGCAGAGTCGGAACTATACAACAATGTATACACCCCTAATGGAAACATTACAAACGTTGCTGTAACTGCAAATAATCTAAGCCTTAGTCCCAACCGAAGTGCGGGCGATTGTTACATGTACTTCCCTAAGACCCTTACTTATCCCGCTACCTGCTTAGTTGAAATTGCTCAGTGTTGCGTAGGTCAAACTGCTCCTTCGTGGTCAGTAGAAATTAGCTGCCCTGACCCTCTTCCCTCAATGAATAGCACTAGGGTGGCTCCTTCAGGTGGATGTACAACATCAGAACCTTACGTTGATACTGTTTACTTAGGTAAAGTCTCAGGTGCTACAGGAACTCCTATCCTTCACGATTGGTTATTTAATGATTCTTTTGCTTCATCAGTAAGAGCAGATGGAGAATATAAAGTTCAGAACACTGCAGCTACAAACTCTTATTTAATTACCGTAACAAGCGGAGTAATAACTGCCATTACCGCATGTCCATAACGAGAGTTTAAACTCTCATTAATCGCTTAAAAATGCCTGTAAGTAAAACGAACTACACTTTAACGTATAGCCCTCCTGCAAAAGGTTGGCCTTCGTTTTATTCCTATGTACCTGAATGGATGCAAGGAATGAATCAGTACTTCTATACTTTCTCAGGTGGTAATTTGTGGAGGCATAACACCAACCAAACACGCAACAGTTTTTATGGGGTTTCTTATCCCACCACCATCACTAGTGTGTTTAACCAAGAGCCTATTACCAACAAGCTATTTAAAACATTGGCATTGGAAGGAGACCACGCTTGGGGGGCGACCTTAGTTAGTGAACTTCAAACCACAGGATTTATTGAAGCCACTTACTTTGAAGAAAAAGAATCTGATTGGTTTGCTTTTGTGAGAAATCAAGGTGTCGTAAATATTGACACTGCGGCAGAAGCAGCTCAAGAGTTTCCGTTACGGTCTGCTACAGGAATAGGGAATTGCATAGGTACAGGTGTTGCAGGAACTTTAGTCTCATTTGGGTTTCCTACTGACCTAGACATTAGTGGAATTGCCAACATTGGAGATAGCGTATACTACAATTTCCCTGTGGCCTCAGGAGTGGTGTTTACTCCTATTTACTTGGGGCAAATAGTATCGTTTACCATAGACCTTCCTAACAACTTTAACATTTTCAGTGTAGAACAAGATGTAGCGGGCGGTGGTGTTCTTCCCAACAGTGGCATAGTTGTTTACTATGTCATGACTACAAAGAACCTCGTTGCTGAGTCACACGGTATCCTTGGTCACTATGGATTGTTCACTCTAACGAACACCGATACCGAGGCTGTGGAACTGTTTGCCGTGCGTTCTGAAGTCATGAAATCCTATCCTTGAAACAACGTATCTTTGAATGTATGAATGCCCCTTCCCCACAACGTACTGATTTTAAACAGATACTCAGGTCTTCTCCTGAGGATTTGCTTACTCATGTACACAAAAACCGTGGGGTAATTTGGGAGGAGATTAAGCTATTCTCAGAACAGCTATCTGAAATTACCGGGGCAGTCGTTCACCACACCCCGGAAATGGAGGAGACTTTTCCGTTGCAGCATCATTTAAAAGACGGCTTGTACACACGAGAAGTCTTTATGCCCAAAGGGGCATTGGTTGTGAGTTTCATTCACAAGCAGAATCACCCTTCATTCTTTATGTCAGGAGAGATGTCTATTCTTCTTGACACAGGAGAAGTAAAACGAATTAAAGCCCCGATGAAAGTCATGACTGAGGTAGGAACTCAACGAGTTGCTTACATGCATGAAGATTGTACGTGGGTGTGTGTATACAAAACTGACGCTCCCACCATAGAGGAAGCGGAAAAGGAGGTGTATACCACGGACTATCGGGAGTTGCCCGAACATATCATTCTAAACCAATTACTACTATGTCAGGACTAGTAACAGGTATTGTAAGCCTTGGTCTTACGGCCACTACCACGGGTATTTCTATGGCGCAAAAAAACAAAGCGCAAAAAAAACAATCTCAGGCTGAATTCGCTGCTAATAAAGCTATGCAAGAAGCGCGTAAACGTCTTGATGTAAACTTTGCTGAGGCTCGCTCGATTAGCAAAGACCCATATACTATGGCTATTGAAGCATCATTAGCACAAGGTGCTGATGCGGTGCAGGCTTCACGAGAAACTCAACGAGGGGCAGCGCAAGTGGGTAGGATTCAAGCCGCTCAAAATCAAATGGCGGAAGGTCAACGGGTGGCATACGGTCAAGAGTTGCAAGCACGAGAAAACGCTATCCTTGATGAGGAGAGCAGGCTTCGTGACATCAACACTCAATTGGATTTAGGAGAGGTAGCAGGTGCGCAAGAAGCAGCCGCTAGATTTGAAGACGAAGCTAGGCAGGCGGGCCAAGATGTGGTGGCAGGTGTTACGAGTATGGCTCAACAAGGAATGGCTATGGCTCCTTTGTATTCTAAAACAGGCAACGTAAGGCAGAACGCTAAATTGCAAAAAAGTTTTATGGCCGCTAACGAAAATTCAACTTCGGCTGATTATCGCTCTGCTCTTGAAGCAGCGAACCCTATTGATTTTGCAGGGGTAGGGGGCATGAATCAAATGGAATTCAACGCTCTTATCGGTGGAATGGACAGTGGCTTTATGAGAACGCAAAGTGGGTTGTTTGATTAATAAGACAGAGCATGGCAACTTACTATAAATACGCAGAGAGGAACGCAGAAAGCCGAATCAATTGGGCTGAAGTAGGCAAGGATATGACCGAGATGGTTCGTGAGGAAACACGAATCAGACAAGAGAAAAAAAATGCTATTGACAAGCAGGCTCGTGAAGAGTTTGACCGACTGTCTAACCCTCCTATGGGTGAGCATCAAGGGTTTAATGAGTTTACCACAAAGTTTGCGGGCGACACGCAAGAGTATTCTTTAATGGTAGAGAACCTTGTTAAGTCAGGGCAAATGAACCTTAGAGACTACACCAACATACGCGCTAATCTTTCCCAAGGCACAGGTGAAGCATTTTCTGTATCTGAGGAATACAACGCTCAGTATGAAGAGTTTTTAAAAAGGCAAGAAATTGACCCTGCTACAGGGTTGCCCTCGGCTCAAGCGTATGAAGAGTTTGTTATGGGAACCGCTCAGGGATTTGGAAACTATTCCAATCATGAACTTTTTATTAGCCCTACCGACGGAAGGGTTAATCTTGGAACGATTGACCCTAAGACAAAAAAGGTAAACAAAGAAATTGGAAGTTACATTCCTGTCAATCAACTGCGCAATCGAATCAAAAGCAAGTATGACGTATACAATTTAGATGTTTCTAGTAAAGGAATGGTAGACCAACTTGGTCAAATCATTGATGTAGAAATGCGGGGCGGTGTAAAGACTCGTGAGGATGCACGAAACGGAGACAACTTTCAAGATGCGCTAGATAATTTTGTGGCATCTCAGCTAGAGATTCCAACTAATGTAACTTCTATACTTACTAATACTTTAGGTACTAACCCTGACACAGGAAATCCTTACCGATTTACTGATAATCCCGCAGAGGCTGCTGCAAATCCTGACCTTATTCTTTCCATTGTAAACCCTATGCAACCTGATAGTGGTGTTCCGATGCCTGCATTTGGAGTAGATATGGATGAGGTTTTAAAAGACGCAAAGTTAACTTCTGCACAAATTCAAGAAGTTAAAAAGAACAATGAGGGGCAGTTGAAAGCGGCTACTGAGGCCATGAAGACAAGCGTTCTTTCTAAGGTTGACGTGATTGAAACCCCACAAGCTGAGTTCAACAATGAAAAAGACCGAGCAGAAAGAGGCCGTGGTGTAAGACAAACTGAACAGGCAGTAACAAACATTGCTGATATTTACTACGGAGACCAAAGCGAACTTGACGCAGCCCTTGGATTTGTTCAAGGACTTGACCCATCAGTTAGCAGGGTATACATTGACCCCGAAAATCCTGACAACGTTCTCATAGAGCGAAAGGATAAGAAAGGAAACATCGTTGTGTTGGAGCCGTTTGTGAAGGGTGATAACGTAGAAGACTTTGTTAAGAGTGTTGTTACTACTCTCGTCCCTGATGCGGTAGACATTGAGAAAGCATTAGCGAACTCAGGTATTCGTAATGAGGACAGGACAAAGACAAATTTTGTTGGAGCAGCAGGAGAGTCACGCACACCCGTTGCGCCTACGATTCCAACGTTTGACGAAAAACTTGACGACGATGACGAGTTTTCTGATACACCTTCTGATGTACACAAAACTGCATTTGAAGGCGCAACCAATCATACTAAGCAGGCAAACGCAGAGACAGAGTTCTTCTCTAAAGTTGGCATTACCAATGCGGAAGTAAGGGCTATTGATGAGAACGAGATAGATGATTTCATCGTTGGGGGTAACATCAATGACAACAGCGTAACTGAGATATTTATTCCCGGTGTTATGAGTATGCCTATCCTTATCCCGGATGGCAATACCTCGGCTGAATTTGAAGCAATCAATCGCTTCATCTTAAACCACATTAGGAATGGCGGTGCACCTCTTACCCCTAATGACTTTAAGGAACTAGACATTGATGAGTTTAGTCAGTACAACAACGAGAAGATGTCCGATGGTTTCTTAGGGCTTGAATGGAATGATGGATTGGGGCCGCAACCTATAAGTAATGAGAACGTACAAGTGGCGAGAACTCAAGCTGCCTCCACAATAAACACTAGTGGATACTAATGAACGAGCAAGCAATTAAAGACTCTTATGAGTTGTTTAAGACAGGTGGATACACCAAGTCTTATGAGGAGTTTGTAAGCCTTATCAACTCTAACCCTCAGGCTCTTGAGGATTCGTACGAACTGTTTAAATCAGGAGGGTACTCAAAGAGTATGCAGGACTATGAGGCTTTGATGGGAGTAAAAAAAAAAGACGAGCCTACGGAATCCACTTCGGAAAGTGGTTCTTTGGATTTATTCGAAGCACCTAAACCAACAGAGGATGTTAGTGTTGAGGTTGAGGTCATGGAGCCTTCAAGTACGCGGACTCAACCGATTCAAGTTACTCCTGATAGCCCCACTCAGGGCGGCATCAATAAAGAGAACAGAGAACTACAAGAGGTAAACCAAGCGGAGATGGACAAGGCTCTTGTTGAGCAAGACCTTGTAAGGAAACAAGAGAAATCTGCTCAGCTTGATACAGCACGAGCCATTGAACTTGGTAAAGAATCTACCAAGGCTATGCTTGCTCAAGTAAATGAAGAACTCATCTCACTAGAAGAAGAAGAGGTAGTTCCTAAATTGAGAAGTCTATTTAAAGGACGAGGGTTTACGTTTGAAGAAACAGGTATCGGAGATAAAGTTCGTGTCCGTACTACGGACGGGATGCACTCGTTAGATATTTCTTTAGACAACTTCCTCAACTCTAGCGATGTGGCAGAGTCTGCTGAACTGCAGACGTTTTTGCGTACCCACATTAACCCTGAAATTGCAGCACCTAACGAAGACCAAATCAGCAAGGCTTTGCGTGCACAAGAGATGCGCGATTCAGAAAGATGGAATGATGACGGCACCGCATCTACGGTAAAGTTCATGTCCTATGAAGAGGATGGGGTATACAAAGTAGCACCCACTTTATTTCCTAGGAGTACCGTACAGAAGTCAAGTCCACGTCAAGGTGATTGGCTAGAACTTGAGGGCGATGAAGCTATCAGAGAAGCTGAACGTCGAGGTGAGGTATTTAATTTTACTTCAGAAGAAGAGGCGGAGGCTTTTGCTAAAGGCTCTTGGAAGACCACCAATGTCGTTGACATAGAGGCTCAGAAATTTTACAACGGCTACGGAAGGGATTACTTGTCAGACCGTAATGCCTACGACAACTACATGAACGCTCGTGACGCTCGTATTTTTCTTGAAGAGCAAATCGAAATCTCAGAAGACAATAGGTGGGGAGGAGTGGGTCAGTATCAGGACTTGTCTCCTCAAGAGCAGGAGCAATACGCTGAGTATTTTAGAGAAGACGGAAGCCTTCGAGGAGATGCTGCAGAGATAGCCGAGAAATTAGATGATGAAGCGGCTGAACTATGGAAGATAGTTGACGGAAATGATTTCCGAGTGGCTCAAGAAGACTTGGATGTTTTCTTAGAGAAGCGGCATAAAGCATCTGCTCAGACCGCAGCCAACATGAACTACGAGGCGAGAGCCATAGAGCAAGGGCTTTCAAACCAAGCACTAAATGAGTTTGGTATTACTCTAGACCAACTCACTACTTATGAGCCTAAGTCTGCAGCCGAGCGTCTCAGACTAGATGAGATGATTAAGGTGGAGAATAGTGTTCGTGCTACTAAAACAGCAGCCGCTTTAAAATATGAGACTGCCCTAACGTATTACGATACCAAGGCAAACAAAGACATAGGTGTAGAATTTACAGATAACCTAGAAGGGTGGGCTACAGCTACTGCTGATGGATACAAAAATGGTAAGGCCGCACAAGAGTTGCTTTACTTAGCTATGGGAATCTATGGGGAAGATGAGGTTGAGCAACGGTTAGCGGCTGAACGTATGACTGAGTGGATGAACTCAGTAGACGGAAGGCAATCGCGTGCCATGTCCCGTTTTGATTCTGCTGAAGATGGATTCAATAGAGAGGTAAGGAGCGCAATTGCTCGCGACCCGTTTGAAGTAATGCTCACATGGGCGGCATCATCACTGTCTCAGATAGTTCCTTATGGTGCTAAGATTATTCCTTCCTTTGTTGGTGTAGGCGCAGGTATTGGTGCAGCTTATGGAGCAGCAGGATTTAATCCCGTAACAGTTGCCGCAGGTGCAGGCACGGGGGCAACATGGGGATTGCGTACAGGATTTGCAGCTACCAACCTTGTATTGGAATACACTAACGGTGTGCTTGACGCGGGCCGTGAGCAGGGATACAATATGAACGACCCTCAGGATGCCGCAAGAGCATTCTCTGACTCAGAGGTTTGGGAGCGAGGTCGCGAAAGAGGTTTGAAGCGTGGCATACCCATTGCCGTAATGGATATTTTCATGGGCGGATTGGCGGGTAGAATTTTTAAACCTGTTGCTGTTGCGAGTAAAGCACGAAAAATAGGAGCATTTGCCGCAGAGCGTGCTATCGTTGACCCTACCGCAGAAGCTACAGGTGAGTTGCTTGCACAATTAAATGTAGGCGACGAGATTTCAATCAAAGAAATCATGGCTGAGTTTGGTGGTGCAGTAGGAAACCAATCAAGCAATGCCGCTGTAAACATTTACCGGTCTACTCGTGGAGGATACAATCAACGTATCGCTCAGAACATGATGGATGTAAGATTAATGGCGGCAGATGGAGCCACTGACTCTCAGATTCAAACGTGGACAAACAACATGAAAAAGCTAGGCAAGATTACGCCTGAGCAAGCGCAGAAAATTTTAGAAAATGTAGGGATACGTCGTGAAGCCAATGAACTTCTTGGGGTTACTGCTCCGTCTAGAATTGGAATTGGAAAAAAGAAACGAGCAAGGGTAATGGAACTGCTTGATGTACGAGCAGGTCTTCAATCATCTACTAATACTCGCGAGATTTTTTCTACAGAGATTAAAGCGATTAACGAAGAGTTGGCCGCTATTAGTAGAACCAACAATCTCGTGGAGAGTCCTGTCAATCTAGACAACATCAACAGGAGAGATGGCCTTGGAAGACGTACCGTTCCAAGCTATAGAATTGGAAACACTTTGTACTCAAAGAATGATTTTCTTTCTTACATCGAAAACCTTAGTCCTCGAAGAGCGAACAAGATTTTAAAGGACAGTCAAGTAATTAATGACGAAGAAACTTCTCTCCTAGTCGAGGAGAAACTAAAACCATTTGTTTCGCAAGAGACAACAGAAACTACAGAAGATGCCATTCAAGAGCGAAGCACAGAGACGGTGGATGTACAAGAACAAACCACAGATGGCGAAGCAGTGGGAGAGCGAAACCCCGTCGGGGAATTTACCGAAGAGGTTGAAGTCGAAGACCAAGTTGGGGAGACGACGAGCGAGGAGACAAGCGAGGAAGTCTTAGACCAAGACACTCAAGAAGCTGTTGATTTAGAAGCTGCCGACCTAGAGCAATCATTGGGTCTTGAGCCTGTGGCTGAACAGCCTGTGGCTGAACAGCCTGTGGCTGAACAACCTGTGGCTGAACAACCTGTGGCTGAACAAGATAAGGACGCTCTTGTTCTCAGGTCTAACAAAGCGGAGCGGGAAGTAAAAGAAGTAAAGAATGACTTTAAAAAACAACGAGCAAAAATTAAAAGGCGTAAAGCATCGGATGCGAAAGACGCAGCATTAGCTGCTTTGGATACAGAAGAATCAACTGCTATTGAAGAAATACGTAAAGACTCTAGGATAGTAAAGGCAGCAATTTCCGTCGCAATGGGCAAAGGGTTGCCTAAGTTTGCACAGAAAGGAGGCAAGTTTGAGGCCACCGCAGAACAGCTACAACGAATAGCTTCTTTGGCGGGGGTTGAGGTAGAGACTATTACAGAAAGTGAGAGTTCAAACTCTCGTCCTGAATTTAGATTGAAGGGTGAGTCTCTTGAGTTACCTCAAAACGAAACCGACGCTGAGACTGTGGCTGTTCTTGAAGCCATGAATGAGGTGGGTGCTCAAATGGAAGCCGAACAGAATCAAGAGTTGTCCGACATTGATTCTCGTTTAAAGCTGAACAAAAATGATGCAGGTAAAACTCTTACCGTTGCTCAAAGAAAGACTCTTACTCAACGGGCCGATGAGTTAAGACAGCGAGGTCGTGCACGAGACACTGAGTCTACCGCCACACCAATTGATATGGATGAGTTGAACTCTCGCCTTGACAATCCTCTCCCTACTATCGAATGGAAAGTAGTAGAGGGCGTGCCTATGATTTTTAATATCTCCGACCAATTGCGTACGGGAGATGTAACGAATCCTGCCACAGGCAATACCATTGATAACCTAAAGGGCGGCCTTGGGTTTACAGGAGTAGAGGGTCATCAAGATATGGCATGGGCTAGTGTTACTCGTGATAAAGCACAGGGTCAAATTGATAACGCGACTAAAGTATACAACGACAACAAAGAGTTCTTTACTCGTTGGTGGAAAGCTAACCCTGAGTATAATGGGTTGGTTCCTATGGCTATTGTAAAGATGGGTCAGTCTTCTATCCTCAGTAATGAAGCGGTAGTTAGAGTTCTTGGTGACAACATTTCAGCGTTACCAATAGCCCGCAGAAAGAAAGCAGTAACGGCTTTTAAAAGAGCGGTCAAGGAGTCGATTAAGATTAAGCAAGACGCTATTAAGTCAGGAGTAAAAGAACTTACACAGAAGCAGTATGCTGCCTACATAAAGGATGCTCAAGATGTTCTTGCTATGGTTGACGTGGTTAAGCCCACGACCATTGAGCAAATACTCACACCTGAAGCATTGTCTAATCTAAAAGGTATAACCTCTGTCAATGTTATTACTGATTTGGTAATGTCAGGTCAGCCTAATGAAGTTGGTGAGAAAAAGCGAAAGCCTTCTTACTCCTTTAAAACAGCTAAGGCTGTAATAAAAGTTTTGCTTGGAGAGAATCCAACTGAAGAGCAGAAAAAACTTTTAAATGCAGGTGTGATTACTGACTTGATTACAGAGCCACAACTAGAGGGTGTACCTCAGCGTTCGGTATTTATGGTTCAAGGAGTGGACGTTTTGAATCCTGAGGTTTTAGAAACTAATCACCCCAACTATCCCGTTGGGCCAAGAGGTAGAACTATTGGTGTGTTGGAGCAACCTCAATCCGTGGTTGATTTGTTCCCTGCTGTAGCAAACAATGTTCAGCTTGGTATTGCTCAAGAACAACAAGGGAGACCTAGCCGTAGTGAACGTAGCCGATTGACTCAAGTGATTCCTGTTCAAGCAGGTATGCCTAACACAGAATTTGTAGGTGCAATCGCGGGCGTTGAAAATACAGTAAGCGTACTTGACTTTTTGAACCGCTCTTTCCCTAGTGTCACGTTGTCTACAGACACCGAGACATTCTCCAATGTCATGGCATCAGAGGGAGTAAGAGAGTATCTCAAAGGAGATGAGATTGTGTATGGTGTAACCAAGGACGGAGACATCTATCTAAACCCTGATGTACACAGTAGCGAGTCGGCTCTTTACAACACCGCTGTGCACGAGTTCGGCCACGTTTGGACTGACTACCTGCAGACCACAAAGAAAGGCCGTGAGATTTACTCTAAAGGCGCGTCTTTGGTTACTCAGACAGCAGAGTATCAGAACCAATTAAAGAAATTTAAAAGTGAGGGACTCACTGAAGAAGAAGCAAAGAAGAGAGCCGTAAATGAAACGATGGCAATACTCATTGGAAACAAGGGGGAGACCATCATCAACGCTTCGCTCAAGCAGAAATTCCAAGCATGGCTTAACGCAACGTGGACATACATCAAGGAGACATTTAAAATGTCCAAGGATTTATCTCCTGAGGAGATTCAAAACCTTACCCTTGATGAATTCTTAGGCACAGCCCTTGCTGATATTATGAGCGGCAAGCCACTGAAGCTAACAGAGTCTCAATCTAAAAAGCTAAAGAATCCGGAGGCGGCTTTTAGTAGGTCAGACTCTATGGCTGACATCATAGCAAGAGGCAGGGCTGAAGGATTTTCAGAGGCATCTATCCGTCAGGTACTTAGGTCAAGAGGTCAGAAGGTAGCCGACATCAACGCGGCTATGTTGATGAGCATGGATTTGTTTAGCGATGCAGTGGTTCCATTTGAGTTTGGAAACATTGAAGGAGGAATGGATGCAGGTATCCAACTCTTCCAACAAGTTCAATCAGAACTTGCTGCCTTTGCGCAACCTACAGTTACCCGAACTAGTCAACGGATGAGTGCGGCAGAACGTCGCGCAAGACTTGCTGAGTTAAGAGAGAACAACCCAACGCTGTTAGAGTTGTCTGATGCAGCATTGCTCAGAAGGTTTCCGCGTCGTGGTGTAGCTGTAGAAACCACCACTACAGAAAAGACACCCGGTGAGATTCGACAAAAGGCTCTTGAGATTTTGCGTGCTAACCCTACGTATCAAGCGCAGACCGAAGCGCGGCAGATGGAGTTAGCTGTTGCGTTGGACAGAGCCATTGGTATTGGTGCAAATCGAAATGTATCTAAAGAGATACGTGCTATTCGAGGGACGCTGACTCAGCGTAAGCGAGCCGTACGTGAAGTCCAATCAGTCAAGCGTCAACTACGTCAGCTTATTCGTAAATCTTTACCTAAGTCAGATGGCTATAGCCAAGCCGACATCAATAAGATTGTACGTTCTGTCGAGCGTGTTAACGAAGATAACTTCAGAGTAGAAGTAGAGAAGGTTCTTCAGGTAGTAGAAAAGCAACGGGCCAAACTAAGGAAGAAGACTCTAAAGAAGTTGATGGCCGACGTAACTCGTGGAGCAAAGAAAACTACTACCGACACCAAGAAGAGCCGAGCAGGTTCACTGAGCGCACAGGGACAATCGTTTGCTGCACAGTTTAAGCGTGCTCTTAAACTTGCAATGGCATCTGATGCCAAGCAAGAGGATGCAATGGAGAAGTTCATGCAACTAGCCGAGGAACTGCAGACGGATGAAGCTATTGTGGCCTTGGCTAAGAGCGCATCCGGAGAAGTCTTGACCTCAAAAGAAGAAAGCATTGTTAACCTAGCCGTTGCTCTAGACCTTGTAAAGAACCTACCGAACATGACGTTGGAAGAGGTTCAGGCATTGGCTAATGACTACGCTGTTGCAGCCTCAAGGTCAAGACAGGAGTTATCTGAAAGCCGTAAAAAACGTGCGCTTGAGAACGATGCTCTAAGAACTAAAGTAACAGACGCAATGCGTCGTTCGAATCCTGATTTGTTTGATTCAGATGGAAACATTATCGGACAGAACAGAAGGAGAGCCATGCTTGATGACGTTCGAAGGTATTGGAACGAGGGTAAAGGCCAAGGCTTGTCCGCCCGTATGAGGGGCCAAGCTAAAGCCGCCAAGCTGTACGTTGAAACATACAAATGGCGAAGTGCGTTTCAAGCCGTCAAGTCTTTGATGGATGGGCTAAAGCATCTTGGTACATTCATGAACTCCATGAACGATACGCTGTACGATGAGGTCTTTAATCGCCTCAACAAGATGGACAACAATGCGTTGAAAGGGAGGTTTAATCAAACTAAAATCCTTAATGACTTAGGCTTTGAAGAAGTTCAACAGACTTTGTTCGACAACAAAACGCTGACCATTGAAGGGGTTAGAGAATCTAAAACAGGGAAGACATACACTGATTCGTTTAGTAAAGACCAACTGCTTAGAATCTATGCGCTATCTCTGAACCCCGTTCAAAGAAAGAAACTAGAAGAGCAGGGTTTTACCACTGATAAAATGAATGAGATTAAATCATTCTTAGGCAAAGACGCTACAGACTTTGCAGACAAGGTGGTGAACTATCTAAGCAATGAGTACTACGAAAGCGTGAATGATGTATACCGAGAAGTAAATGACATCAACCTTAACTACGTAGAGAACTATTTCCCAACGATTACAACTCAAGCTGAGGTTAATCCAAAGCAATTATTTGAAGGTGACTTCAACGGAATCTTTAACGCAGAGAGTGCGCCTGCCCTGAGAAATCGTGAGGACATGAAGAGTGACATTGCTTTGAAGGCAGCAAACTTTACATCTGCACTTACCTCTCACATGGAAACGATGGAGAGATACAAGGCATACGCTGATGGAGCAAAGAAGCTAAACGTAATCTTCAGCACTGATGCAGTAGACACTGCGCTTACTATGCTTGGAACTAAGTCTATGGTTAAGCAGTCCGTTAACAATGCAGTTAACCCTGATTCAGCCAAGACAGCGTTAAATCAATCAGGTAAACTGTTTAACATTTTGCAGACTCAGTTTACTTCTTTTGCTCTTGCATTCCGTGTAGTTCAAATAGGCAAGCAGGCCACATCATTCATCAATGCATTTGAGAACTACTCGTTCCGAAAGAGTGGCAAACAAAATACATTGGTTGACCTGCTTCCATTCCTGTATGACTACGCATCGGTTATCGCACGCTCTAGGTCTTACCACAACCTAGCAATGGAGATGTCTCCTACGTATCGCTACCGTGTAGAGCAGGGCATTGCTGCTGACCTATCAGGTCTTGAGGCGGGTTCACCTACAAGGACAGGGTTTGAACAGCGTCAGACAACGGACGCTAAGCTGTTTAGAAAGTTCAAGACAGCGGCTGCATCACCTACTATCTTGGGTGACTTGATGGGTGTGGCCGGATACATGGCTAACTATCGTCGCAACATTCGTAATGGCATGAGCGAAGAGAAAGCTGCTGAAGCATTCAATGAGTTCAACCAAACACAGCAAAGTAGAAGAGCGACAGAGAAGTCCATTATTCAACAGAACAGCAACTACATCGTGAGGGCTTTCACTATGTTTGGTTCGACTCCAATTCTGTACATCAACAATGTGATGCAGGCGTTGAACAACATCATCAGTCCCAAGAAAAAAACTACCACTCAAGATGTGAGAAAGCTAGTGTTAAACCTTGGCGCGGCTAACGCGGCATTCGTTGCTATGTCTAACCTTGGAATTCTTTTGCGAGGAGATGACGAGGAAAAGAAAGAAGTGTTGCGTCAAATACGAAACGCAACGCTTGGTCTTAATCTTCTCTACCAAGTTCCATTCATGGGTACGGTTGCCAAGTCAGCAGAGAATTGGATTACAGGCAAGCGAAGACCAACAGACATTGGAGTCAATCCTTTTGTGTCTCTGTTCCGTAAAATGAAGAAGGCCGCAGAGGACGACAAGGCTGTGAGCGGTGCTCTTAAGACAGTGGTTGAGATTGGCGTAGGCGCACAGCTTGACCCGTTCATAACACTGCTCGAACAAGCACGTGACATGGATGAGGTAGAGATGCGTGAGGTCTACGACATCATTGGCTACTCTGAATCATACCGACCTGAGGTAGATAAGGAAGGATACAGAGAACTAACTCCACGGGCAAAGAAAGAACAGGAGAAGAAGGAACGAATCAAAGAAAAGCAAGAGAGTAATCCCGCCTTCATGAGGAGAAAAGAAAAGGAAAAGGAGGCGCGTAAAAAGCGCAGAGACCTAGAGAAGTTTGGAAGAGATTAGTGAGAGTTTAAACTCTCATCCAAAGAGTCCGCCACATCCCTGAGAATAATTAAAAGTTCTTCAGCGGTGTGGCGGGCTTGGCTTAACTCTCCGTCCATGAGTGATTCGTAAAGGTCGTCAGTGTTTTCGTGGATGTGATTCATCAAGGAGTTAACGTATGACACACGTTGTAACTCCAACACTGACAGGGGCTTTCTCATAGGTTATCTAAGTCCATTAAAAAATGTCGTTAGACTGCGCTCAACTTTAGCCCTATTCCCTGAGTGTGTTCTTTCTCGTACTATCTTATAGAGTGGCGCAAGAGAATCATCAACTCTCTTTAGCCGGACGTTGTCTGATAACAGTCTATCCTTTTGCGAATTTAAGTCAGAAACTTTTAATCTCAAACTTAATACCTCTTGAATTAGGTCATACTTAGAATAAAAGTAAACATCAGGAACCTGTTCAGGAGGACTAACGTTAGCCATGACATACTCATACTTGGCTTTTAGGTTAGCGTCCTGCTTCATGATGAAGGGGAACTTAGATTTGTAATGCAAAATGGTGGCGTGGTCTTTACCTAGCAACCTTCCAACACTTGTTGATGTCATCCCACTGTTAGTGAGGATGTAAGCGCAAGTCATTCGAGCGTCTACATACTCCCTCTTCCTTGTCTTCACAACCATGTCAAGACCGAATGCATCGTTTATAATTTTAAATACTTGTTCTGCGTATGTGGAAGTCATTTTTCGGTGTCAATTAAATAAGAGTCTGCTATGATGTAATCAAGGTAGGAATCACAATCAATAGTCGTAAGGTCAAGGAACAAAGGTGGCTCTCCATCTTGATGTAAGAACTCAACCATAAAAAACAAAGGCTCTTCCCCTTTTAAAACGCCACCTATTTCTTGCACCCACCCATCCTTCTTTGGTAGATACGGAGCGTTGTCTTCAATCAATCTGAGAATGTCAACTAAGTCTTGTTTAGCATGCTGACGCAAGCTGACGATGAAACCTTCATCGTATTCGTATGGCCTTTCAACCTCGGTATACCTCTGTCTTGAGTCCATGTGATTCTAATTCTTTAATTCTAAACTCTTGAAGTTTTGAGAGCCTTCCTTTGGGACGCTTAACCTCACTAAAAATAACTCCACAATCAGGGGGGATAGCTATCAGGTCGGGGATTCCATTCTTGTTAGTCTGCACCAACTTAATGACATAGTATCCCTGCGCTTCAAGTTCCTTAATCCTTTTGCTTTGTATCTGTTGCTCGGTCATTTTGAATCTCTTTTAAATAATCCAAGAAGAAACCTACCGCAACCACAAGGTTTAACCCAAGGGACACAACCAACTCTCGCACATCGCTATACACATTCGTACTTAGGTGTATGTGACCTACCATCCAAAAAGGAATGGCAAGTTGTTGACTCACCCACCGAATAGAGTAAACAATAAACTTCTTCACTTACAAATTTACTCATTTGAACATTGCCATTTTAAAGGGTGAGTCTTTAGCACTACAGTAAACCATTACTTCCCAATCATTGGCCGTGTTGGGACGCTTGGGCCTGCCTCCCATGCGGGCAACACCATTCAATTCATCTAGGTCGCAAGCTATTAGTCCATCGGTGCAAGCCCATATCAAGAATGCTCTTGTTGCTTTGGGGTCTTGCTTCCGCCTGTCATCTAACTTGACTAGCTTCCGTGCCGCCACAGGTAATGGGAATGCTTCGGCTACAGGTTTATTCCTACCCTTTACTTCAACGAATCCAATCTGTTTGGTCTTATGAGACCTGACCTTAAAGTCAATGTCGTTATCACCTAGCTTGTAGTAATCGCAATGTCCGTTAGTCCAAAGTTCTATTGCCTTGGCTTCTCTATCTCTATCTGATTTTGTCTCCTGTCGTTGAGCCATATTCTTTTTTAAAATGAGTTGTGGTAAATGATTTCTTTTTGGTGACCGCCTTGTAAATCGAATCTTCAATTCCTCCCTTAGCAAACACCCAATACACGTCGCTCTTCAATCTTTCTTTTGTTGTCATCCTGTCTCTCGATTGCCAATAGCTTGTAGCTGAGAAGTCAATGTTGTAATAGACCAAAGCATTTGCTTCGCGCAGAGAGATACCCTCTCTTCCTGCTACAATCTGAAGCGCGATACTTTTATCTGTGGTTTCGAACGCTTGAAGTTTTGTGGTCAGGTCAGTTCCATATGCCTCCTTGAGTGCAGCAAGTTCCTCTTTAAATTTGTAGAAGATTCCAATCTTTTTATTCTTGAACTTCTCTCGGATGAACATAGCCTTCGAGTAATCAAAGACCATTGATGTTCCGTCTTCAAACTTTATTGTGCCTGAGTACATTTGATGTAGCTTCTGCATCAGCTTGACGGGTGTGTCTCCTAGTATCGTCTTCTCCTTGCCCGTAATGACAAGGTCACGCTTGAGAGTATTGCACATGTCATATGTGCGTTGGTTCATATCCACATACAGGACATGTTCCTTAGTGTCCACCTTAAATCCCGCCTGCTCTTGAGAATAATTAATGGTGTATGGTTGCATCAAGTTGATTACTTCTTTCGATGCGGCATCATAGTTCTTATGGAACAGACCATTGATTCTTATCTCTTTGACGGCAACATGTTGTCGGGCAAATGCATAGAAGTTTTTGAACTCACGAAAGGGGTTGGTTGGAATTCCATACACCTGATGGTATATCATGCTGTACGATTCAGGAGTCGGGGTTCCTGACAACAGGATAACCTTTGAGTTATTCCGCTTGATTAAATCCCTCACGTCCTTGGCCCTCTTGCTTGGCTTAGGAAAAGAACCAAGGCTATGAGCCTCATCACATATGATTAAATCCCATTTCACATCAGGTATTTTATGCAGGCTTTCGTAGTTGATTGTAAAAAGAACATAGCTTGGACACAGTAAGTCAGTGTCTTTAGTGATACTCGTTATAGCCTTCTTCTTTGTGATGAACAAAACATTTTCGAACCCCATGTCTTCTGCTATCCCCAAACTTGTAAGTGTCTTTCCCGTTCTTACCTCCATAGCGAGATACAAAAAGTCATGGGCCTGAAGTATCTCCTTGCCTTGCTCAATGATTTTCTTTTGATAGTCTCTAAACTCTAATTGATTTTGCATTCTTTCTTCGTAGTACGCTACGGTTTTATTGATGCGGTCTAACACATCGGGTTCTACTCTGTGCTTCGGCACATGTTTAGTTTCCACACTTCTTCCCCGCCCCACTTTTACCTCTTTGGTTTTGGTGAGAACGCCTTGAAGCATTTTGAAATGATGATAGTTCTGAGCATCGGAGTATGAACTTCGAGTCCATATTCCCTGAGAGTTTAAACTCTCACTCATACGTTCATCTTTGTTTGCATCTCACCTTCGTGCTTGGTTCGAATGCGAATCCATCTTCCTGCCGCATCTCTACCCTCTTCAGGTTCAACGTGATGCTTGTACAAAGAGTAGGCAACAAGCCATTTGTAGAATCGAGTACGACTGATAGTCATCTTAGCCTTAGGCCCGTAGTCGGGGTACTCAGTAATGAAGTCTAAGTAAATCTCTTGCTTGTAGTTCTTTACCGTAGGCTCTAACCACCTTGATGTCTCAGTACCATTAACAAGACCACACCATTCAATAAAGTCATGGCTTGTAGACGCAGACAACTGACGTATTCCAAGGTTGACAAACGTGCTCTCTACTAATCCTGTGTTCAGGTATCCCTGAAGACAGTACACCATGTAGTTGTCAAACTTGCACCAATCTGTGTCATCCCAATCAGCAAAGAAGTGCTTCTTGAATTCCATCAGGGGAGTGTTGAACTTGTTGTAGTACTGATGCAACTCTAACTCCCACTTACGACGAGCAAAGCTGTTACCTGCACCTTTGATGGCATAGTTTGTTGTGATGCCAATCTTCGGTGACTTACTAAAAGGAATCTTGATAGCATCCTTGTTCTTCTTCTCAAGGGTCAAGCCTTCTGTTACAACACTGAAGAGTCTTTCGAAATCAAAGTTCTTCTTTACATCATCGAAGCAAAGTATCTGTGTGTCTGCCGATACCAACTGATAAGGGAAGCTACGCTCGAAAGCAAACGCCTTACCATCTATCACTACCAACTTCTTCATGTGGCTCAGCGCGTTCATGAACAAGCCCTTGCCTGTACCACCTTCAGGGTTATCGCTTATCACCTCATCGTTTAAGATGACAGCGGGACAGTAGCTTAGGTTCTTGTACCCATGCATCATGTACCCGATGGTAGACTCCATCGTAGACACACGACTTGGTTCATTGTTACAAATGTTACCGATGAACGTAGTAAAGTCGCACCCCTCAATATCACAGATGTTGAAGTTCCTGTCAATGACATGGTCTTTCCACACGAACCCTCCAAGGTCTAGGTAGTCAATGATGGTTACACCTTCTTTACCAATCCTGATAGAGCAGTTTAGATAGTACAGATAGGAAGCATTCTTCGTGTCCTCTACAAAGTAGATGTCAATCGTTGAGAGGAGCGTAAGGAATTCTTCTCTAAAGTATCTGACTGAGTCAGCGAAGAAGTTATAGATGCTTGTGTCATCCAACTCCAATAGATAGTCAAGGATGAAATCCTTAATCTCTTTCTCACTCGTGTGGTCGATAAGGTTGTTGGTCACCTTCACGAACACATAGTTCTTTCCTCCTTCAGGACAATACTTATAGAACCCATTGTCTTCAAGGAATCGTTTGAACTCTATGTGCTCAATCTTAATGACTCCCTTGTCTGACTTAGTCCAAAATATCTGAGTCTCATTTTCAGCCTCAACCCGATTGATTACCGCCTCAATAACATCGCTCTCCAACTGAGACTCTTTGAGTTGCGAGCGGATTTCTTTTTTTGATGCACCACGTTTTAGTTGAGTACGGATAGAGTTTACTCTGTCCTCATCTTCGTAGTACTTAGTTCCGAAGTTGTCTTCCCTGCTGTAGGCTGAGTCAATAGTTCTATCTATCTCATCCGCAGGAAAGTCACTGCTTGCATACTGACGTAAGATGTTTGTTGCAAGGTTCTTGTATATCCCATAGTCATTGAATGCCATAGCCAACACGTAAGCGTGATGGTTGCGCTGACCTTCAGTCATGGGATACTTCTTTGTCCACCACTTTACTAGTATCTCTACAATCTTATTCTCATCAGTGATAGGGATAGTCGGTGGGTCTTTGCTTGTTATCTCAGTATACTCAGGCTCTTCAATCTTAGTCCACAGAGAAGACTTCTCGTTGATGTATAGCAAAGGGTCGTATGATTCATAGCATACCCTTGAGATATTCTTGCACGTCTTGTCGAAGTGTGGGTTGTCAAAGTATTTCTCAAGTGAATTAAAATAGTTGACGTGATTGGTGGGGTCGTTAGGTATTCTAATCAAAGCCTTTAGACCTGCGCCCGAAGGGGAAATGAATACCGAGTAAACGTATCTGTCTTTAGACAATCGTTCTTTGTCTGCAACCAAGTCTTTGTGCTTGGCATACCCGTCAAAGTCTAGGCAAAGGAATCCACTGTGGGATTGAAGAGAACTATCTGTTCGTTTAGTAAAGGTTCCACTGAAGCATACAGCAGGTAGTTCTTTCTTGAGTTCATTCCGCTTGGCCTTGTCTTTCTCTGTCCTGATTCTCTTGACTAGATTCTTTGACGAGCCTTGACGGATGCGTTCCAATACGAAGTCTACACCTCTATGGAATGGAGTAGATGTCTCAAGTATGTTCTTAAATATGGTTATCTGCGGGGAAGGTGTCGTGTCCATGACAATTCTGTGCTGTTTTAGATAGGTGTAACTGATTGATTATCAAATGTTGTGTCGATAATGTCGATTATTTTCTTTCGTATACAAGAAAGAAAGAAAAGAGATAGGAAATTAAAAGAGAGTAATAGAAATCTCTTGTTGATGGCATTCGACATTTGATAGGGGAAAAAAAGAGGTGAGAGTTTGAACTCCCACCTCCCTTATTTCGTCGGGCAAAGTTAGAATGGCAGAGCAGGGTCTGATTCCGTTTCGGCAACCTTTGCCTTTGGTTTAGCCTTCTCCTTGACAGGAGCAGGAGCGGATGCTTCCTCTTCCTTTGGCTTCGGCTCCCAAGTATCTACTTGGAAGTAATGCTTACCACTCTTGGCTTCTTTCAAATCCATATTCACCCATCCCTTTTTGACATTGTCTTTTAGGAAGGTGATGAACTCATCCACCTTGATTGATACGGCACCGAGTACAAAGTCAGGTGCATTGTCTTTTTGTTTGAAGAAGATACCCTCTCCGAACACCTTGTCGTTTTGTTCTGACATGGTTACTTGTGTTTAATTGTTCGCTCCAAAAAATGTGCCGTCGCATCTATGATGTCTTGCTTCATTTGCGATGACTCGCAGACAGTTGGAACTTCTATCTGCATTACGTCTAGCTTCAGGACTTTCCTGAACCGTTTATTTATCTTATAGAATGTCATCTATGTAATAGTCCCGTACATCCTCAGGTGCGTAAGGCCCAAAGAACTTATTGTAAACTTCAACTGCCTTCACTACTTTCTCCTCGCCCCTTGCTACGAAATCATCTGATGGCTTGAACATACCAAGCATGTTACTGCCTTTGTCGATTGCGTAGAAGACCAATGGTTTGTTGAACAGCTTCTGATAGATAAAGCATTGGCTATCATAGTTGTACTTGCGAGCAGACCACTTGAAGTCAGCGATGTTACTCGTAGTCTTCAGGTCAATGATGCATTCATCAGTGATGATGTCTGCCTTCCCTTTCCACTCTACTCCAAACAGAGTAGTGATGGCAGGTTCTTCATAAAGGTTGCCCTCTTGTCTAATCTTCTCATAGAACTCAAACTTACCGAGCATGGTACGTACGTTCTCCTCGATAGCTTCCTTCTCCTTGGTGAGCATCGCAAACGGAACACCCTGCTCTTCTAAGAAATTCTTATAGAACTTTGTTGTCCGTGTAGATGCGTCAACATGGACGGTGTCCTTTGCTTTCTCAGGCTCAAGGATTAGCTGATGGAAGTATCGACCTTTTGCAAAGTTGATGTTGTCATCTTGAGGTATACCAAACTCTTTGGGGTTTCCAAGTAGCTTGCTGATGTCCGAGTTAGACAGGTAGTTTCTACCTACTCCTGAGTAATACTCAGCATCGTCTCTTAGTTTTTCGATTACTTCTTTCATACGTGCTTCTCTTCATTGGCCTCGTCATAGACTGCCTTTAGTTTCTTCTCTGTAGCCGTGGCTATATTGAATCGAGTGCTCACCTTCTGAATCAGGTCATCGAAATCTTCGTGACGCTGTGAAACAAGCCAACCTTCTACACCCTTGTAACTCTTGTGCTTGGCAGTAAGAGTCTCTAGTTCTACAGGCTCAGGCGCAGGCTCAGGAATATCTTCTCCTGTATACACATCAATGCCGAGACCATGCATAGCAATGCACTTCACCGTACTACGTTGGATAGCTTTGTTGACATCCATTGATGTCACCTTGTCTACCGTGATAGATTTGTTACGGAAGTCCATGACAGGAAGCATGTCTACTATCTCATCCTCACCCACCTTTACGCCCACCTTTACGTAGGCTGTGTTGCCATCCGTGAAGTAGTTCATGCCTGTGTGTGCATGCTCGTATATGGTTCGACTTGCGTCAGGAAAGTGAGTCTTCAATAGCTTCCAAGCGTTAGCCCATGAGACATAGGAAAGACCACCTCGTTTCTCGATGTAGTCGTATACGTTGATTGCAGATAACGTATCAAAAACTGATTTACTCTTGACTTGTGCCATGATTGATTGATTTAATTTGATTCAACTTCTCTTCTATTTTTAAGTACCTCATATGAGCAGTGTCCAATTGCTTCAAGATACTCTCCTTGTATTTTTGTCTCTTCGGTTCTCTAACTTCTTCTCGCTTGATAGCTTCATTTAGCTTGTCAATTTTTGTGCGACAGTTAGACAAAGATAAGACATAAACTCCATACCTCCAACCTCCATGAGCAAAAAGATTATAGTCGGCTGAGGATATTTCTTCGTAGTGGTCGCCACCTCTCTGAGTGTTGTAGATGACTGCACTTTTGTTAATGCGACACGGCCTTGTAATTTTAATTCCGTATAGCATCTTGGCCTCGTAGTCAGGCGTGCTTACGACAGAAGCGAATCCGTCGTTCATAGCCTGCTCAAAGACCTCATCTCGGCTGAAGGGCATCTAGCTTTAACGTTTCGATTAAAGACTTGTAGTCGCTGTCTGTCTCTACAAGGTCTGTGATTTGTTTGATTCCCCAAATGATAGAGGAGTGGGCAATGTCATACCCTTTCTCTTTCAGGTATTGTTGGATGTACCGTATCCGCATGGGACGTTGGTGACACATGTAGTATAGAATGTAACGAGCATCTACAACATCACGAGACTTGTTCTTCTTGAACAGGTCTTCTTCTGTGATGTTGAATCTGTCGCACACTACACTAGTGTAAGCCTCAAAGATTTCCTGCTTCATGCTTCGTACGTTTTTGAGTAGAACCAAACAGGGACTCAATGAATTGAGAGAACACCTGCTCATGTGGTGAGAGTTTGAACTCTCGTTGTTGATACTCATCGTCGATGAACTTGTCATCGTCAGTATCAATCTGATTTTCTAAAAGCTGTTTTGTCTTAGACATAGAATTGAATTTAAGTTAGATAAAGATAAGGCATGTCCAACTATTGTGCAACTTTAGTTGAACTTTTAATGTGCTCAAACAAACGTTCTTCTACCCACTTGATGTTGGGGTGTCTAAAGGTTAAGTCTTCGAACAGGTCTTGATAGAACCACGTGTCATCCTTGAGTAGTTGGATGTAATACATACGTGGGTATAGCATAATCTGCTGAGCATCTTCATCTAGTTTATAGATAGAGTAGTCGTACTCTTTCTTAAAAGAATTGATTGGGATTAGTTGACCGAACTGAGAGAAGTCGGATACGGTGAACCTTTTACGGTCAGCCATCTGCTGTAGCATTTGAATCCGTCTTTGGCTACCGCCTTCTTTCTTTTCCATGCGGGCGGCATTGAGGAAGTACTTGTTCATGCTTCCCCTCCTTGCTCCCACTCTTCGCGGCTCAACACGAGCACGTCTCCAACAAGGATTTGGTTAGCCATTGCAGATGCTTCTTCGTTTACGGGTAGGCTTCTAAGAAGTCCTTCTTCGTTAACTAAGATGACCTTATCTGATAGGTATACGGGTTCGATGTATCCATCTACAGCCATTTGCATTCCTTTCAGGCTCAGGTTGTGCCACGCTTCTCGGTGACCGTTTGATTTAATTTGTATCGCCATGTTTTCTTGGTGTTAGGTCTGCGTACCTAGCGTACACATATCCTTGGTGTAAAATCTTATGAACTCCATCCCACTTTGGGAGGTAGCTATCAACAGTGGGAGGGGTGATGAATGTTTCATCTAAGGTTGCGTTCATCTCGTGGGCTTGCGCTTCAAGTGAACGATGGCACAACATGTACATCTCGTCATTGACAAACGTCGCGATAAGATTGCGTGCGCCATCAGGCATGAGGAAGTATATCTCAATCATCGGGTTGGAAGTGAAAGTCAATGTCATTAACCAACGTGTCTACTGCTTCAGAGATTTCTCTCTTGGCTTGCAGGGCGTCATCACATTGAGCACGCCAACCCATGTTGGGTAGAACAATGCGCGTCATGATGTCGCTCACTATCCAACGTCGGATGGTTGAGAACGGGTGAGGAATCTCAAACGTGGGACGCTCTCGGAGAGAGAGCCTTGATACAGGAGCGTCACCTCCTTCCTCGTTAGTGGAATCGGAACCTTCCATCTTTGAAACAAGTCGCTGATACTTAGCGACCTTCTGCTCGTACTTCAAACCAATGAAGTCGCTGTATCCAAAGCGAACGTTCTTGTTGGCGAAGTTGCCTGCGTAAATCGCAGTGAACTCTTTTACCCTTTCGGGTGTCCATGTAAAATCCATTTGATTAGAATTGTGAGAGTTTGAACTCTCGATTAAAAATTAAACCTAAGAACTTCCTCTTCAGTGAACTCACCTCCGCATCCCGTACAACTGTACGTTCCGCTTGGGTATTCTTCAGCAACGAGGTCGTTGTAGCACTCAACACAAAAGGGTGAATTGTTTTCCTTCAGTTCGGGCCATTTCTCTTCTTCGAGGTCATCCCAAAGCAAGGACTGATTGCACTCAGGTACAGGCGCAACGATTACTCGTTTCTTTGGGACAATGCCAAAGGACTTATGGAACTTTGCGCTAGGCAGGTGCTCGGTGTCGTTGAAGTAAATCCAACAGTTGATAAGCCTGCCGTCCTTCATCTTGATAGGCACTTGAGTTCTGCGATACCATTGAGGATGCCCTTCGAGTAGGTCAAGGTCTTTGAACGTAGCATCGGTAACCTTGAACACATCCACCTCTACGTTGTGACCAATACCCTTCTTAGACAAGAGGTAAGGCAGGCCGTTGATGATTAGTGGATACTTGTCTTGGGTAACTCCCGCGCCTACAAACTTCTCGCGTCTGAGATAGTTCATGTAGTTGCCATGACCACGCTTCAACGTGCCGTACACAGCAACGACGTTGTCCATGAGAACGTTGGCTTTGGAATACCAAATGCCATCACGCTTGATGTACAGGTCACGATTGTAAATCTGAAAGGACTTGTCTCTCGTGTTGATGCTGACGAACCGTGAGTCATGCTGTTCCAACTCGGCCTTCCATTGACTGCGAGGCATAGAGCCTAGCTTCTCAGCCAACACCTTGCTGTCGCACTTCTCCTTTGTACCGATGCCCTTGATTGTTCCGTTCTGCATGAGTAACTCATGGCTCTGCTCACCACATATGAATGGGTGAGTGTTAGCCCTGCCTACCGCACCTACGGTGGCATACCTGAAGTGAGCGATGAACGGACGTTCGGTTAGTAGTTGCTCGTAATCCTCTGACTCATGGTATGTTGTCTCGAATGTGTCGAGGAATGTAATACCCAACCCGTGAGGGTTGATGCGAGCGGAGTTTTCCAACACCTCACGAGATATGGTGTTGGCCTTTTGTTTAATGATAATCACACACATGATGATTGGATTTGATTGTGAGAGTTTGAACTCTCGGATTAATTACAGTACAAATATAGTACATCTTTTGTCTCTATCCAAATTTATTTTCAAGAGATTTTTTGCTTGACCTCAGTGAGCCTTGCTCGTGTGATGCGTTCAGCCTTGATTGCATCATCAACTTGAAGTGCAAGTTCTCGCACCTTGTCCTTGGCTTCGGCCAACCTCTTACTCACACCCTGAAGAGAGTTGTGTTGTGTTTTGTGGTCGTGATGAGCATTAGCAAACTCCTGTGCTAAATGGTATGGTAACGGACGTGGGCTGATGACCTGTTGAGTTTGAACTATCTCAAGCCCATGTTGGCCAAGCATATTGTGGTCATGGTTCTCGATTCGTAACGCTGTGTATTGCGGTGATTCATACACGTCATACAAATGTGGTTCGATTGGGTTTGTCATAGCGTTAATCGCATAGAAGTGAACGACCGATGCGGGGATGTTGTAACACTGATGAGATTGCTTCCAACGCTCTTCGTACTCTCCACCTTGACGTTGCTCTAGGGTCAGCTTCTCTCGACAGGTGGTGAGCCTTGCTTGCAGTTCTTCTTTCATCTCAAACCTCGCATCCACTAAAGTGTCGAAGATTGCCATGAAACATCCATGCCCCTTGCGAGTGGCATCAGGTGCGTATAAACCCCAACCTCCTGTGTCGTTCTTCTCTATCCGAAGTCCGCGTAAGAAATTGGTTGGAACTGCGTGGCTCTCTGCGATTGAGACCTTCAGTTCGCGCATCAATTCAGAGTCAGGCATAATCAATAAACTCTTGTCTTCTGCTTTGCCAAAGAACTGTGAACGCTTGAATGATTTTCGGGTAGCATCTATCTGCCGAGAAACTAAGCTAAGGCTTCGGTTTACGCACTGCCTTAGTCTGTTTTCATAAGTCTTCAAAGCCTCTAACTTCTCTTGCTGTTCAGGGTCGTCGCTGTACGTATAAAAGATTGCACGCTCATCGTCTTCCTTGCCCATCTCTTCCTGCAGTTTCACTCGCATCTCGTGAAAGGGTAAGGTTGCTACGCTTGCCACTTTGCTTGCAAGCAGGGCCGCTGTCTCTTCGTTGCTGATGAGACCAAACTCACCACCCCATTGTTTGAGTGGTCTGTGTGTGTTTCCATACTTTGCGATGAGGTATTGCTCAAGCTGTTCGCTTGGGCTTCCAAGTTCATATCCTCCTCTATGACTGAGGCTTGGAAAGTGATTCTTAACTAGTTCGATGTTCATGATTCTATGATTTTTGAATTGAGATTATCGTGTATGATTCCGTGCTCTGCTGATACAACCCACAGCTTAGCTGTTTCAATACACTTCGTGTGTAACGTTTCGTTGGGTTGTTCTCCCCCGTGGTATAGGTGAACCGTGTATCTGCTCATGATTGTGAGACTAAGTCGGTGCTGAAGTCCTTTGAGCCGATAGTGTATCCGCCCATCGCATCGTGCAGTAGCACTGCTTTAGGTTCGATGCCGACCTGCTTGAGGTGAGCGAGTGCTTGACGAAGGATGTCACCAATCTCGTAGTCATACGAGAGGAAGACTCGCTTGTTGTTTCGCATATCCTTGACGCGAACACGCGCACCTCTGTGGTTTGTGGGGCCGAAGAACTCTACGTGAAAGGCACGCAGTCTGTCGTACTCCATTGATTCCATGATAGTCATGATGAATTTATTTTGATTCGAGTAAAGCGAGTTGATAGTCCATCTCACCTACCACTGCCCAAAGGGCAATGAATAGGATGAATCCGATGGTGATTTTGATGGCCTGCTTGGTATCTGTGCTCATGGCCTTACGAGTTGTGAGAGTTTGAACTCTCGTTTTCACTTGCCCTCCGCTTGAAGTAGGCAAGCGATTCACTACAGCGTTCTTCGCTGTAGCGTGCGCTATCTCCGAGGATAAGAGCGCGGCCAAGTTGTTCAGTCCAAAAGGTAATCTTGCCTGCGTAGTTGTCGTTGATTCTGTTACGTCGCATGAGAGAGAGTGTTGTGGTCAGAGCGACATTGCCCCTTCCGTTTGTGTAAAGATAGTACAATACTTGTCTAATTCCAAATGTAATGTACAAAAAGTTATTAACAATCGTTTGTTAATCGTTGATGAATAGTTCATCCAAGTTGTAACCCTTCGTCCGCTTGATGTAAGCGATGAAGTTGTCGATGTGCCTGCGGTCTTTGAACTCGCGAGTAACATACCAAGAGCGTCCGCCTGTGTAGAATGAGATTGTAGCTTTCATGTTGATTGATTTAGGATACGAGATAGGTTAAGACGAGCAATGTGGTAGTGGCGATACGGAAAACCCACTTGACTTGTGATTCGATATTGTTCATGACGTTTCGATGGTAGGCCATCACCCGTTTGTTGGTTTGCTGTTTCGACTCTTTTGAGTCATCATCAGGAGCGATACACATCGCCCGACAGCGGGACGAGAGTTTGAACTCTCGCCCCATCCCACTCACCAACGAGGAAGGGAGACTCGCCCGTAGTGCTGTGGGTCTCGGCTCGCGGCCTCAGTCACCTCAGCCATCCTCCGTCGAGCACATCGTGTGTGCGCGTCAGGGAAGAGGTTGCCGTGGCGGTCAATCCAAGGCATCACCTCAGCGTTGACCTTGCCCGTTGCGATGAACTTGTCGAAGGACTTGCTCAACTCAATCACCATCGATGCCTTGTTCGTATCAGGCTCGTACATGGCGTTGATGATTGGAGTGAAGCGTCTGCGAACTTGAGCAGGAGTCTGACCTTTGACTGCTCCGTCAACCAAAACGTACATCAGGTCGTAGCGTAATCGCATCTGACGAACTGAAGTGATGCGAGATGGGATGCGGAACTCAACTGCGTTGTCCATCACCTTCGCTACGCTGTACTTGCCTCCCCAACCTGAGCGTCCTGCTCGGCCAAACATCTCACCACGTTGCTCGTAAGGAAGCATCGTGATGTTGTTGCCTACGTAGTGATTGCTGATGCGGCCTCGGAACAAGGCTAGGATGATTCCGCAGTGGTTGCGCATCGCGGCCATCAATTCCTGTCCGCTCATGCCTTCAACCGAGATTGTCATGTGGCCTCCACAGCTTGAGTTGCTTGGGCTGTAGCTGTCATCAATCACGCGCTCGGCTTGGTGCATCATGTCGTACACCTTGGTGCGCCATGCACACGCAGGTAGCAAAGGCAAGATGTTGGTAACGGCCTCGTAGCCACATGACGAGTCTCGCTCGAATCCGCAGAACAACGGATACTCACGAACTGCGCCACGAGCGATTCGAGTCTTCTCAACTTCGAACCCGATGCCGTACTTAGCACCGACTGATGTTGCTGTTTGCATTTCGAGCGCATTTCGGTCAAGCGGATTGAGACCGATTGCGTCTGTGAGAGATGCTCCCTTGCGGAAATCACGGAAAGCAGGCTTGCTGTGGTATCCGCTCATTTCGCCCCTTCGAGGAACGTTGTCGTTGGTGTACTGAACTCCTTGTATCATGACCTTGTGTTTTAGTCAGGTTTGCTGTTTCGTCCTTTTGGACTCGTCAGGCAGAGCACTCACTCTGCGACAGCGGAAGTGAGAGTTTGAACTCTCACTCCCTTTGTGCCTCAGGAGACAAATGCCGCAACTCTCAACTCAATGCCTGCGAACGCAGCAAACGCAATGATTGATTCGGCTAGTTCCTCACGGCTGTTGGTCGTATCAACAACTCCGTTCACATCGCAGTTGGCTACGATGTTTCCGCTCACGGGATGCTTAAAGCGGAACTGACCAAGGTTCGCTGATGCCGTTGGTGTAGCTTCAACCTCAGCCTCTTCGATGGCCTCTTCTATCTCCGCTCCTGTCTCCTCAACTTCGTCAAGCAAAGCGCGCGACCATTTGTCGAAATGCTGAATGGAACGTGGTGCTTTCTCACCTGCTCCTGCCAACCTAGTCTGCTCTCGCTTGTACTTGGTGAGCAGTGTTGGATGCTCGTCGATGCGAGTCTGAACTCGGACTAGCAGGTCAGGAGTTGTTCGTGCTCCGTAGCGCAATGCCTTCTGAACGAACTCGGTCTTGTTCCATGCACTTCCCAAGGCTTCCTCCATCTCAGCCTTGGCGGAGTCTGATGCGAACCAAGCGTATGCGGCTTGAAGATGCTTGGCCTGTTTGAGGCTTGCTTCGAATGCGGCCTTGCGGCTGTCGGTCTCAGCATCCTGTGCGCTGTGGAGTTGAGAGATGCTTCCTGATTCGAAGCGGATTGAAGCGATAAACGCTGTCTCGATTTGCAGTAAATTTTGCATAACTTGTTGATTTTGAGCACTTTAGCTCGGTAATTGGCCTTCATTAGTTCGGGCCGTGGTGCAATATACGTCTAAATTCTGTCTATTCAATGGTCAGAGCACAACTTTCTTTTGCATCCGTCTTCGCTACCTGCGCTCAGCACAGCACGACAGCGATGGACAGCGAACTGCTCACTGCGGATTGTTAGTCATGCAGGCAGGCAGGCAGATGCTAAGGGAAGGCTCTGCTTCCCTGTGAGAGTTCAAACTCTCTCCGCTAGGCTAGGCGGAGCAAGGGATGCAGGGAGAGCGCAACCTGAGAGCGCAACCGAACGTCCGACAGACGGACAGCCTACAGCCCTACGTGGACAGGCGATGCAGGCGGACAGGCCGTCAGGAAAATCGCCAAAAAATCTGCGATGCGGATTTGGGAATGGCAATCGGCTCGAAAAAAAAAATCGGTTTGGTGAGGGGGGTGGCATGCGCGCGACGGGGGGGAGCCTAAATACTACACACATCTAAAGAAAAATATATGCCTTACCTTAGCGGTGTACTAAAACAGAAACGTTATGGATGGACTTACAATTAAAGATGGTCGCTTAATAAACAACCGACCTGATGGGGAAACAGGGATTGCAATGGCCGCCCGTTTGCGCAGGAATGTTAAGCGTATGGAAAAGATTTCAATGATTGCCGATGGCATTGAAGCAGCAGAAATGCGAAAAGGAATTAGGTTGATGTAGTGTCCATGCATTGATTGATTGAGAGAGGAAGGGGTAGCTAACAACCATAGTCTACCCCTTTCTTATGCTCTCTTGTGTCGTCCTGATGTCGGTTTTGTGTCGTTCTAAAATTTGTAACTAATTGATTCTCAGTCTTCATGTCGATAATGCTTATTTTTAAATCACGTATGTATTCTTTTTTAAAAAGAATACTCTCTCTCTCTCTCTCTATATGCAGCTTTAGTTTTTGTCATTCGACAAATGCACAGGAGATATGCGCTACCGCGTACGATTCCATTGTGTACGAGTTCCCATCTTCGTTTGTTTCTCCTGAGTGGCTCGACATTCCTGTCGTAGTTCATGTATGTTACTCTGACAGTTTGGGCGGATGGTTTAGCGAGGAGTATGTTGAGGAGGCTATTGCTTCTTTGAACGCTGACATGGAGGAGGCTATGATTTCCGTTACTCTAGTTCACGTAGGATACCAAGACTTGGAAGTGTATGGTTGGTACGATGCTTACGCATCAGGTGGTTCGTTTTGTTTTCCTTCTTATGGAACTCAGAACAGTATTTTAGCTGTTGACCAATGGATGCCTAATTACGACCCTGACCATTTCTGCAACATCTATGTGATACCCAAGATGTGTGGCGGCATATTAGGTTGGTCGTATGTAACGGTATCAGAAACCAATAGTCGAGACGGCATATGGTTACGTTCAGACATATTCGGATTTGACAGTACTCATCCTCGCAACAACGAGAACAAAGTATTGACTCATGAGATGGGTCACTACTGCGGGTTGCATCATGTGTTTCAATCGGTAAGCAACTGTGGTAATGGCAACGGGATACCATGCCATGCCTATGGTGACTTTGTGTGTGACACCCCTCCTACTAAATTGCAATGGGAGTGCGACCCACCGATGTGTCCTGAGGCTTTGTATAACTATACGGCTGACAACCACATGGACTACTATCCTGATTCATGTCGTCAACACTTTACTCCGGGACAGATAGAGCGCATGCACAATATGCTTGCTTACAACCGAGGAGGTTTATTTGGTGGGTTGCCTATTTGTTTCTGCGATGTAAACGGTGACTATGTGGTTGGGCTTGTAGACTTATTGTCAGTTCTAAGTTGTTGGGGTCAGACGGATTGTCCGGATGGAGACTTCAACTATAGCGGCACAGTGGACATATATGACTTAACGTACTTCTTATCTAGGTATGGCACAATTTGTGAAGGTCATTCCTTGTGGCAATAAGTCGTACCTTTGTAACCAATCAAATCTAATTCAATGTTTAAAGACAACACAGGCTATATGCCTAAAGACCTACAGTTTGACGATGCAGGTCGTTCCAAATTAATCGACGGCATTACTCAGATGGCTAATGCTGTCAAGAGTACTCTCGGCCCAAGCGGACAAACGGTTCTAATTGAATCGCCTCACCACCTTCATGGCATCACGGTAACCAAGGACGGTGTTACTGTAGCTAAAGCGGTTGACCTTATTGACCCTGTCGAGAACCTTGCGGTTCGTATGATGAAAGAGGCATCAGACCGTACAGCTTCTGAGGCAGGTGATGGAACGACTACTGCGATTGTACTTACCGAGGCTTTGGTTCGTGCGGGTTATGAAGCACTTGAGTACAAGCATCGGGGGATTAATAAGACCAACATGCTTCGCAATGTCGTTTCGTTAACGAATGAGGTCGTTGACTACTTGCAAAAGATTAGCATGCCGTTGACTGAGAAGCGTATGCTTGATGTAGCTACCATCTCTAGTAATAACGACCCTGTCATTGGTGACATCATTTCCAAGGTCTATAAAGAAGTAGGTAAGGACGGTGTTGTAACTGTAGAGAACAGTCAAACTAGTGACACTACGTTTGAGACTACGAAGGGTCTTAAGATTGAGAGAGGGTATACGGCTCCCTTATTTATCAATGACCAAACTCGTGATGAGTGTATCCTTGATGACTGCCATGTATTGGTTAGTGATGCAGGCATTGACAACGTCTTGCAGATTGAGAAGATTCTGAATTACATCATCCCTTCTAATAAGAAGCTATTGATTATCGCTCCTGTATCACAACAGGTTACGAATACCTTGGCTGCGAACGTTATGAAGAACGGTCTGAAGCTATGTGTTATTGCTCCACCTAACTTTGGATATAAGCAACATGAGTTGATGCAAGACATTGCGGCTGCTGTGAATGCTACCTACTACAGTGAGAAGACGGGTGATGACCTTAGTCTTATGGAACCTACCGACCTAGGTAAGGTATCCAAGGCTGTTATCTCTCGTGGGTCTACCATCCTCCTGACGAACGAAGAAGAGTCGAGTGATAAGATTAAGGAGCGTGTAACTCAGTTGCGTGCGGCAGTAAAGAAAGAGAAGGTTAAGTTGGCTAAAGACTTTTTGCGTTCTCGTATCGCAACTCTTACAGGTGGCATTGGTGTTATCTATGTAGGAGGACAGACAGACCTAGAACAGAAAGAACTGTATGACCGTGTAGACGATGCGGTATGCGCTGTACGGTCAGCCCTTGAGGAAGGTATCCTACCGGGAGGGGGAATGGCACTGCACAATGCATGTTTGAATGTAATTGAGAAGCACCTAGAGACTCCTGATGTCGATATGCTTGCCGCTTCTAGTATGCTGACAGTTGCTCTTAATGCTCCTCTCAATCAGATACTTGTCAATGCAGGTAAAAATTCTGATGAGGTATATCACTATGATTGGCAAAAGGGAGATACTCCTTCCGCCACAGAAGGTTACGATGTAAAGAAGAACAAGTATGGCGACCTTATCGAGATGGGGGTTATCGACCCTATGAAGGTTACCAAGGTTGCATTGCAGAATGCAGTTTCAGTAGCGTCTACTATTCTATCAACTAATGCCATTATTACTATGGCTCGTGAAATCGGGAAAGAATGAAGTGTCCTAATTGCAGTTGTCAAATGATATGGGGTAATGACCACACCTATGAAGACTACGGTGTAGAAGGAGAAGGCATTGTAACCAACTATTCGTGTCCTACACCATCTACTGAATGTAAAGTAGATACTGCTCTAATCTACACAGACTTATGAAGCCTATAGGAAAATACATTGCTATTGACCCGATTAAAGAAAAGGTAAAAACTTCAGGGGGGTTGATACTATCATCTGATGACGTACAAGACTTTCGATACAGAAAGGGGGTAGTCATTAAAGTCGGTACAGAGGTAAACAGCATCAAAGATGGTGATACCATCTTCTATGACAAAGGTGCGGGTCATACTATGATGCTTGACGAAACAGTTGTTACTCTGATTCGGGAGCCTGACGTTGTTGTTGTCGTGTAGCCGCGTTCATGTCTTCTATCATCCTACGATACACCTTATCGGAATAGGAGACATTCTTTGCAAATAGAGGATTAGAATTTTGAGTGGTGGGGATTTCCTCGCCACTCAATTTTTTGTAGATAGAATTTACACATCGTCTTCCTTTGTACGATAATTCGTACAATGCTTTTCGGTTTCCACTGCGTTTACGGAAGACGGTTATCCAATCATCTTTTAGTAAACGATTGAACCTATTGACATCCCAACTAAGGAGTTTATCAAACTCTTTGAATTTGTCTTTACTAAAGTATCCTTCGCTGTAAAGAAAGAGCAAGACATCAAGGTCGGCTTGGCTTAATCCGTACTTAGCTTTGACAAAGTATCTTATTACTCGCCAAAACTTTAGGTAGTCGTTAGGTCGATTCAAGTGGATTTTTTTTGCTGTAACTTTACAAAGTTAAACGTATTACTATGGCTGAAGAGAAAGAAGAGAAAAAGTCCTTGGAGCAACAGTTCACTGACATTAGTGATGCAGCAGCTAAGAGACGTGCAGAGCGTCGTGCAGCTAGGACTAAGATGAGGAGTGAGAAAGCAAAGAAGCGTCGTGCCAAGCGCAAGACAGCTTCAGCGGGAAACAGCATATCAGGGCTGCGTGGGATGCGAGGATTTTATGGCTCTAAACAATAATAGTCATGGCTAGTAAAGGACGCACAAAAGGAAATAAAATTTGTCCCGCAGGAATAGCATGGGCAAAACGAACGTTTGACCGCTACCCATCTGCTTATGCTAACATGGCAGCAAGCAAGTATTGCAAAGACCCTAACTACGCAAAAAAATCAAAGAAGTAATGGACAAGGCAAAACTCCGAACCATATCAGCAGAACTTAAAAAAGCGTCTGCTATGCATAAAGGTCAAGCTGCAAAGATTGACAAGATGTTGAAATCAATGAATCCCAAAAAAAAATAATCATGCCTACAGTAACTAGTAAAGCAGGAAAGCGTGTGTTCCCATACAACGCAGTTGGAAAGGCTCAAGCAGACTCTTTCGCTAAAATGAACAAGGGTAAAGTCAAAAACAATCCCGGCTATGGGATGGAAAAGAAGATGAAGTCCTCTTACTGATGGGAGAGTTAAAGAAGTGGCGAGATGAAAAGTGGGTGCGAATTGGCACTGACGGTTCTATTAAAGGTGCTTGCGGAACTAGCAAGAACAAGAAGAATCCTGACCGCTGTCTTCCTTTAGCTAAAGCAAAGAGCATGAGTAAAGCTGAGCGTGCAGCTACGGCTCGACGTAAAAAGAAGAAGGGGGGGACTAAAAAGCAATTTGTTTCGAACACTGCTGCAGGCAGAGTAAGTAGATAGACATGGCCGACAAGAGCAAGATGAAATGCAACGTGGTCACTCGAAGTGACAGAGCGGGCAAAAAGAAAATGGTTAAGGCTTGCTCTAACGGCAAAGAGAAGTTGATTCACTTTGGTGCGAAGGGCTATGGTCACAACTATTCTGCTGCTGCACGCAAGTCATTTCGTGCACGACACAAGTGCGGAACTGCAACGAATAAAATGAGTGCTCGCTATTGGGCATGCAAAAAATTATGGGGCGGCCCCGGAAAGTCCACGGCCTCTTCGCCAAAAAAGCGACAAGGAAAATATTAGTATCTTTGAAGCATTAATACTCTTATCATGAAAAAGCAAGGATACAATTCTCGCCTAGACGAATCTCTTGGAGCGCGTAACGGAAAGAAGTCACAGTCTATGAAATCCCGTCGGGACGAATCTAAGGCTATGGCTAAGAAGATGGACGGCCATGCGTATGGTGCAGACCACTCTATGAAGTATTACCCTAAGAGCGTGAAAGGACATTTGGGTGGCCTCATCCGAAAGTAATAACATGAAGTCAAAAGGATTAGGCGATACCATTGAAAAGGTAACTAGGGTTACGGGCATTAAGCGCGTAGTAGATACCGTTTCTAAGGCTACAGGAAAAGACTGTGGTTGTGGAGAGCGTCGTGATTCTTTAAATCGCAAATTCCCGTATAGCTAATGGCTACTATTCCAAACGACCAAAAGTTCCACACTATCGCTTCTGATGTGGACACGACTAATCGAGGCTCTGCAACTGCAAACGCTGACCGTCGTACATATACAATGCAAGACATTGCCGATACTGTAAGTGGTGGTAGTGGAGGTGCTGTTGATTCTATTGTAGCGGGTAACAATACTAGCATTTCCCCTGTTGGAGGAACGGGTAACGTTACCATAAATGCAGAGATTGGTGGCAGTGGAACTCTTAACCAATTCGCTCTTTTCACTGCTAGTGGCACTATAGGAAACTCCCTTTTGTCTGCAAGCACATCGGGAGGTCTTAATTTTATTACTGCAGGAAGCGGTTCCGCT
>Ga0209337_1000134_pt1 | contig 59701 bp, 65 predicted proteins | sample LinPmetageLP53_FD_184044 | JGI IMG/M metagenome (GOLD analysis project Ga0209337, IMG submission 184044) | Marine viral communities from the Pacific Ocean - LP-53 (SPAdes) (version 2) | ecosystem: Environmental > Aquatic > Marine > Oceanic | place: Pacific Ocean | collected 2010-02-08
CCAGTGCCTGTGTACAGTTGTGTGTGAAAGTACTCGGACCCATCTTTGATTGTTGGTGCGGGTAAATTAGCAGAGTTTAATTGTTTAAAGCCTGTAGGAGGATCGTTTTGGAAAGCTGACTGACCAAAGTTAGCAATTAGTCTACTGGTTCCTGTACCAAAATCGACAGCGAAAGCAGGAGCAAAAGTTCCAGATATACTGGAATACGCTTCACCCGAACCACCCGCAGGATCACCAGAGTTTTGAAAAGTGCCGTTGATACTCCAATAAATTTTGCCGTTATCTAGGTCGAGGGCTACACCAATATACTGTCCTGCTGTATAGGCATTGCCATATGATGCAGCAGTGCCACCATTAACTTTTTGTCCCGTAGTGGCAAATGCAAAGCCTGAACTATCGGCAGAAAAATTTGCTCCTGCTGATCCAGCAGTTATATCAAACTCAATTCCAACTATTCCAATAAATTCACGATTAACTCCTGATTGCCCAAGAGAATCAGCTTCTACCTCCCAATACCACTTACCGCTGCTTACCGCAAAGGTAGCCCTAGCATCATTAGCAGCACCGCTGTTAGCATTAGCAAAGTTTAAGTTGCCGTCTGTTAGTGTAACATTACTTCCTGTTTGAAAATCAATGCTACTAATTGTAGGGTAGTTTAGCGTTGGGCTATCAAACATCTGATCTGCGGCGGCTAAACCTGATGATGTAAAATCATTACCGTTGCCTGACTCATCGTCTCCAAGATCAGAGCTATCCCTGCCGTCAATAAAAAAACCGTTGGTGCCGAAAGCCCCTGTATATTTTTTGGGAATCCACACGCCATCGTCGTTGGTCTCCCCAAAACTAGAAGCAGCTAACTGTGTGCCGTCAACAAGCTGAATTTCAGCTACATACGCATCAAGATAATTACTACCTTCTTTACCGATATTTTGCGCTGTATTATCATTAACATCAAAAGTAAAATCTTGAGCAACAGTAGGACCGGAAACAAAACTAGTAACCTGAGAACCGTTAATATACAGTTTAACTCTGTCCGCAGCCGTTGAATCAGTTGTATCTACCGCAAGAACAATATGCTGCCATGCTGTGGGGTCGCGAAATACCTGAGTAGTTTGAAAAATTACACTGCCATCTATTAAATATAAATTGTCGTTAGAGTCTGACCACCCAAACTCTGTACTATTAGCTTGAAGTATCCTGTATCCAGCACCTGTAGCACTTGCTAAGGTGTTAACCTTCCACCAAAAACTAAATGTCCAAGTCTTACGATTTGAAGCGCTTCCCGGTGTTCGAGTTAGATACGCGCTATCGGCTGCATTGAAACGGATCGACTGATCAATCTCGTAGCTTGCCCCAGCATTAGCCAGCCACTGTGATCCAAACATAGGCATTTAGTTTACTCCTCGAAAGGGACACTTGGTATGTTGTTCAATTCAGCCGTGTTGGTACTCTTAGTTGTAGCAGCGTTACTAGCCAAACGCCAACTGCGGTGCGCCAAGTTGGATACTTCCCGACGCTTTGACAAAGTAGGGGACCACATCAACAGCGGCGGCTGCGGTGCTCAGGGTAATTCCGCCAGAGGCGGGGCTTTCGTAGTCTGTTCCAAGGCTAAGAGTTCTTGATCCTGTTCCGTCTTGGATAAACACGAACACACCGGCTTGGCCCACCGCTTCTGTTGAAGGATTTACAAGTGTCGTATTTCCCGTAAGCGTCAGTACAAAATTTTGGTGGGCCGAGAAGTCAATTGTGACGTTGCCTGTGTTTGACGTGTCAGTGTCTGTGGCCGCTAGAATAATCGTTCCGCCAACCAGTGATCCCGCAACAGTAACGTTTACGGTCCCTGTCGGAATCTCAATAACATCGGCATCCGCGTCATTTTTAATCGTAACGTCGTTAGTGCTGCCTTGACCCGTAAGGATCAAACCTTCAGCAGCCGTGTAGCCGATTGCAGCATTATCACCCGCCGCCGTGTCACCGTCGGGTTCAAACGTCGCTGCTGTTGCCAACCCGGTAACATCAACAGAGGCTAAAACACTATTTCCGGCAACATCAATAGCACCGGAAATATCTAAAGTAGCCGCATCTAGTTCGCCGCTAATGGTTAGATTTCTTATACCTGTGTAGTCTTTATTAGAGTCTAGGATAACAGCTTTACTTGCAATGGCCGTTCCAACGGCGGTGCTGCCTAGGTCGAGTGCATTGATCTCGCCAACGACAACCGTAGCCCCATCTAAAATATTTAACTCAGCCGCCGTCGAGGTCACGCCGTCGAGGATATTCAACTCGGCGGTTGTCGAGGTTACTCCGTCGAGGATATTAAGTTCGGCGGCAGTCGAGGTTACTCCGTCGAGGATATTCAACTCAGCCGCCGTCGAGGTTACGCCGTCGAGGATATTCAACTCGGCGGCAGTCGAGGTCACGGTTGTTCCGGCAATCGACAAGGCATCAGTCTCTAGAGTGCCGTCAATATCGGCGTCTCCGGATACGTCTAAGCTGCCAGCGTCTAGTTCGCCCGACAAGGTCACGTTCCGGAGGCCCGTGTAATCTTTATTACTGTCTAGAACGACCGCTTTTGAGGCAATCGCTGTGCCTACGGCAGTGCTACCTAGGTCAAGTGCATTGATCTCGCCTACGACAACCGTAGCTCCATCAAGGATATTGAGTTCGGCGGCGGTAGATGTGACGCCGTCTAGTATATTCAGTTCGGCGGCGGTAGATGTGACGGTTGTCCCAGCAATTGAAAGAGCATCCGTTTCTAGAGTGCCGTCGATGTCAGCATCCCCGGATACGTCTAAGCTGCCAGCGTCTAGCTCTCCCGACAGGGTTACATTTCGGAGGCCGGTGTAGTCTTTATTGCTGTCTAAAATAACCGCTTTTGAGGCAATTGCTGTGCCTACAGCGGTGCTGCCCAAGTCGAGTGCATTGATCTCGCCAACGACGACCGTAGCTCCATCTAGGATATTGAGTTCGGCGGCTGTGCTGGTGACTGCGGTCGAGCCAAGGACGAGACCTGTCATGGTCACCGTAGAATTAAAAGCTGCTGCGCCAGCAGCACTGCCATCGATGGTGAGAAACGTCGTATCGGCCCCGCCGTCAGTTCCCTTCAGAATAATATCGCTGTCGTTAGCGGCAGCATCAATCGTGATATTGCCCGACGAAGTCGTTAATAATACAGCAGCATCGCCAACAGTAATGTTGTCCGCAGCAACGCTGGATGCTGCGCCAGCCGCTGCCCAACTAATGTCTGTTCCATCACTCGTTAAAACCGTCGTATCTGAGCCGGGGGCTAAAAGAGCCGTTGCACCGGAGCTATTTCCGTAGACCAGTTTCCCGCGTGCGATTGCGTCCAAAATGTTGAGTTCAGCTGCGGTAGATGTAACACCATCTAAAATGTTGAGTTCAGCGGTTGTAGATGTAACGCCGTCCAAAATGTTGAGTTCAGCTGCGGTCGAAGTGACGGTTGTGCTGGCAATCGACAAGGCGTCCGTTTCTAGAGTGCCGTCGATGTCAACGTTTCCGGAGACATCTAAACTGCCAGCATCTAGCTCACCCGACAGCGTGAGATTTCGGAGCCCTGTGTAATCTTTATTAGAATCTAAAACGACAGCCTTGCTTGCAACAGCCGTTCCAATGGCGGTGCTACCCAAGTCGAGAGCGTTGATCTCACCGACGACAACCGTAGCCCCATCGAGTATGTTAAGCTCGGCGGCTGTAGAAGTTACCGTGGTGCTGGCAATCGACAAGGCGTCCGTTTCTAGAGTGCCGTCAACATCAACATTTCCGGAGATATCTAGGCTCGCAAAAGTACCAACTCCGGTAGTCGTAATGTTGCTGGAGCCATTGTCTATGGCTCCAAATCCGGAGGTGATGCTTCCGCTGTTGAGCGCCCCAGTTGTGACAATATTGCCACTACCCGCCGCCGGTGCGGCACTAATATCACTCAATACTTCCGACGCTGACCGCCCCTCAACAGCCGTGCCATCCACACGAAGAAAATCGTTGTCGGCAACGCCCGATGTAAATTTCGGCACATTATTGTTTGATATTCCCGTGTCCAGCGTAGCCGTTGCCGTGATAGCCGTTCCGTTTAAGGTCATTGCGTCGGCTTCAAGGGTGCCGTCAATGTCGGCGTTTCCGCTAACATCTAAACTTCCGGCGTCTAATTCACCACTTATTGTAAGGTTTCTTTGTCCCGTAGTGTCTATATTTGCGTCTGTAGTAACTACTTTAGAAGCAATCGCCGTACCCGCCGTTACCCCATCCAGTAATTCTAACTCCGCTTCGCTGATAACAGCCCCACCAGCGGTAAAACCTGCCCCCGATACTACCCCCGTAACTCCAAGAGTACCTGCCATCGTGACGTTAACGGTTCCTGTAGGGATTTCTATTACGTCGGCGTCGGCGTCATTCTTAATAGTTACGTCGTTGGTAGAACCCTGACCTGTGAGGATAAGCCCTTCGGCAGCAGTGTAGCCAATTGCGGCGTTATCACCGGCAGCAGTGTCTCCGGCGGGCTCAACTGTTCCCGTTGCGGTCACATTACCCGTAACCGCAACACTGGCTCCCGCCGTTAGAAGACCATCGACCGACGCAACGCCTGTAACCTCTAGAGTTGCAACTTGAAGATCAGACAAAGCGTTCACCACCGCCGCGCCAGACCCTGCTCCATCGCAGTAGATGATCGCATTCTTGCCGTTCTGGACAGTAACGTTTGCCCCGGAGCCCTGTGTTAGGATAACAGAATAAGGGCCGCTGGAACCGGAATCCGTGGTTGCATTTTCGATGATAAACCAAGCGGGTGACGTATTCGGGGCTATCGTGACCGTATTGTTGCCGCCCAAGGCTCCGGTGAACTTAATCACTCGGTACATACCGTCCTGAAGGTTTTCGGTTCCGGAGCCCGGAGAGGCCTCTCGAACTGTAAGCGTGTGGGTAGTTCCGGAAAGCGCCACAGCCTTATAAGAGGCTATCCGGTCTATAATATCCAAATTGTGATTAGTGGTCGTGCCCCACGTCTCGGCCTGCTCGCTAGCAGCAATCTTCTCAATACCAAAACCCGTTGTATATGTAGAGGCCATGTCGTGTTCTTCCTATGAAAACGCCAACTGTGGAGTACCAAGCTGAATACTGCCAGAAGCTTTGACGAAGTACGGAACCACATCAACCGCGCTCGCTGTGGTGCTGAGTGTAATGCCCTCACCAGCAGGGCTTTCGTAGTCTGTCCCAAGGCTAAGTGTCCTAGACCCTGTGCCATCTTGAATAAACACAAAGACGCCCGCTTGGCCTACTGATTCAGTAGATGGATTAGCCAAGGTCACGTTGCCTGTAAGAGTCAGCACGAAGTTCTGATGAGCCGAAAAGTCAATCGTTACACTGCCTGTGTTTGACGTGTCAGTGTCGGTCTCTGCAAGGATAATCGTGCCGCCGTTTAGCTGCCCAGCGACCGTCACATTCGTAGTGCCTGTCGGAATCTCAATAACATCCGCATCCGCATCGTTCTTGATGGTGACATCGTTAGTCGATCCTTGCCCTGTGAGGATCAAACCCTCCGCAGCAGTGTAGCCGATTGCCGCGTTGTCGCCCGCCGCAGTGTCACCGTCGGGTTCAAACGTCGTTGCCGTAGCTACACCAACGATGTCTACATTCGTTGTTCCGGTTGGGATTCCCAGAACGGTGGCATCCGCATCGTTGACTAAGGTCACATCGTTCGTGCTGCCCTGACCTGTTATGATGGCTCCAAGGACACTTGTGTAGCCGACATTGGCAAGATCACCCGCCGCGGTGTCTCCGGTGGCGATAAAGTTTGTTCCTTGAACATCCGCGCTCCCTGTAACCTTGCCCGTTACACCAAGAGTTCCAGCCATCGTGACATTTACGGTGCCCGTTGGAATTTCAATTACGTCTGCGTCTGCGTCGTTCTTGATCGTAACGTCGTTAGTGCTTCCCTGACCAGTCAGGATCAGACCTTCGGCAGCAGTGTAGCCGAGGGACGCCTTATCGGCGGCTGAGGTGTCTCCTAAAGCGTTAAAAGTGCCCGCCGTAGTTACATCGCCATTTAATGTAAATGCGCCAAGTTCATAAACCACGGCTCCCGAGCCGAGGCCGTCTGCAAAAATCATTTTTGTTTGCCCCGCAGCTATAATCACATTTGCGCCGGAGCCTTGTGTAAAGGTTAATGCGAAACTTGTAGCGTTCTGCATTACCCACATTTTTGAGCTTGTATTAGGCAACAAGGTTATTGTGCAAGCTTGACCACCACCTGTCAGCTTTAGGTACATGCTCCGGTCCGCATCGGAGGTACCATCAGCAATCGTGATGTTGTCAGTGGAAGCATTAGCAATTGCTCTAGTGCCGTAGCCGAGCGCTTGGCCCACAAGCTCAAGGTTTACGTTGGTTTTTGTTCCCCACGTTCCTGAGTTTGCGCCAGTAGCCATTTCCTCCAAGCGGAGGTTGTTCACATATGTGCTTACCATTTTGTGTCCTTACGCTGCTATCTTGGTCCACTCGGGGGTTTGATTAGGGGTTGTCTCTGCCCAAGACGGATTTTGGTCAGGGGTTATTGCGCTCCAAACTAACACATTACCGGCAACACCGGTGCCTACCGAGCCCGTTACGGCCACATTTGCTGCCGCAGTTACCGTTACCGAGCTTAAGCCTCCAGTGCCCGATAAACCCGTGACGGGAACACCTATCCCCTCAGCTACCGTTACCGAGCTTAAACCTCCAGTGCCTGCCGAGCCCGTTACGGCCACATTTGCTGCCGCAGTTACCGTTACCGAGCTTAAACCCCCGGTGCCCGATAAACCCGTGACGGGAACACCGGTTCCCTCAGCTACCGTTACCGAGCTTAAACCCCCGGTGCCCGATAAACCCGTGACGGAAATTATGTTGTTGGAAACAGTTGATACCGTGCCAACAACACCGGTCCCTGCCGAGCCCGTTACAGGTACGGGGAGGCCTCTACTCCACGCGCCTTCACTCCATGTGCCGCGACTCCAACCGTTTATGTTCGCCACGGGACAGGTTCCTTAACTAAGCGATGCGGATGATTGCGTTGCTGGCATCTGCTGTTGGAAACTGAATAGTAAAATCTCCCGCTGTGGATGTTTTGTCCCCGCCAAAGGCCAAAACCACCACCGCTGGGTCTCCCGACGCGCTGTCGTTGTAAATCACCGCTCCGTTTGCGGTAACCGTGGCATTGGAAAAGGTTAGGTCTGCAAAGTCCCCAAAAGCCGTCGTTCCGCTTGTAGTGGGTGTTACCGAAGTAAGCGCCGCTCCCGCCGCAGTGTAGTTTGTACCGCTAGCCTCGTTTGTAGACGAGTACGCGGTCGTGGCGGCAGACAACGTAGCCGAACTGGTGTAAAGGGCTAGCTTAAACGTGTTACCGGAGGAAGCTGTGAAATTATGCGTCGCCGTCATCAATTCTTTTTTGAACGAGGTACACATAGCCTGAGTAATTGCCATTATAGTCTCCTTATAGCGTCGGCCAATTTTGGGTGCCCTGCGTTGCACAAAGCGTTGTACGTTGTAACCCTATCACTTTTTATGGCTTCCCGCATATAGAAAGCCACCACCTTTTCCATATGGTGCTGGAAAGCATGGGCTTGATCGCGAAGAGCCGGATGAGCCGTATCCGAAATAGATATGAGTTTTTCCACACACCGTTCCGCCACCTCGTCCGGGGTAAAGCCCCTGTGTTCCGTAGTTTTAACGGTAACCATAGGTTCTTCTGGGATATCTAGCGTAAGTCCAAGCATCAAACCTTATCCCGTGATATAAGACCGGTGCGATACGCATCCGTGTCTTCTATAGATTCCCCGTAGTTTTTAAGCTGGCCAAAGCTGTTCACAAACTGCTGGGTGTAGTTCTGGATAATGTCCGGTTCGCCCTTCATAAACGTATACGCTTCTACAAGGCTGCCGTACAGAAGGGTTACTGGGGCATTCTCGCTTAACCACGTGGTTCCCGTGGTTGCCTGCGCCGTTAGACTAGGCGGTCGGTAAAGGTAATGCACTTCAGCAACGTAGTTTGCATCCGGCGTAGGGGCCAAAATAAAATTGTTTACGTCGAAGTAACCGTAATACTTAGGGAGCCCCGTTGTGCTGGAGTTAGGGTTATACGACTGTAGGAAGTTAACGTCCTTGTAAAGAAGGAACTCTTTGTTCGACCCGTTTAAAATTGATAAGGAATACGGGGCCAAAAAGTCAGTGGGAGCTCCCAAATATTGGTTCCCCGAACTGGTCGCCCCCGTAGAATTTTTCCTAAAAATAGTAAGCTGTACCCCCTTAAGGATACGCTCTTCGGTGTTTTTGATAAAGTTATCAAGATTGTTAACGAAGGTCGTTTCGTCATTCTCCGTATAATCTTGTATGGCTTGTTTTAATTCAGCATATGTGTAGGTCATTCTGTCACCACTAGCACAAAGCCCACGTTAGAAACGAGGTGCGTATCAATGCCCCTGTCGGGAAAACCTCCCCCTCCCACGGGAACCACCAAGGGCTCTACCCTGTCCGGGCGGGCGTTTCTAAGCGCCTGCGGGTCCGAAACCGCGCGAAGCGGCCTTAGCTGCGGGTGCTTTGGTTCATACTCGTCCGGTCCCACTCTAAGACCGTTCCACTCCTCGCGCATATCGCGGTAGCGGTAGCGTTGCCCGGAGCGATCCGAGATGGCGTAGGAGTTTTTACCTGTTGCAAACTTGGCCATCTCCGCCCCTATCTATACGCAACGTAAGGTTCAACATTGAAGGACGCTCGGTCCCTGTCTTCCTCAAAAGCCCGCTGTAGCTCCTCGTCGTAAACAGCTTTAAGAACCTGAATGCGCTGCGGAGCACGTTTCATGGCAATATAGTAGGCTAACCCCGCCGCGAGACAGGGATAAAGTCGAAACGGGACATCCATCGTGTTCGTGAAAGTGTCCGCGTCATCCATGCGCGTCAAAGCGTCGTAGTATATTACGTCCGTGCTGTTTTCCGGGATGGGCCACACCTTCAGGTTTGGGGTGAGTTGCCGGTCCAAAAAGAACTGAGAGGGGCGGCCTGTGGTTGTTTTCGTTGGAATAGTCAGATACCCCGTGCGGCTTAAGCGCTCTAGGGAATAGTCCGTGCCGTCCCTACGAAGCACAAGAGACAGGATGTCGATAACATCTGTCCCCAAATTATATTCCCCATCCGACTCCGTAAGTGCTTGAGATCGCTGGGCAATTGTCCAAGAGTTCAACCCCCTGTTTGCCCACTCCGCGAGCATCAGGTTAAGTGACCGCTTGGCCGTCTTAAGATCGTATCCGGTCCGAACCTCCAGACCGCACCGCTCAAACGCTTCCTCAATGTAGTCGGAAACGTCTAGCTCAAAATCTGTGCTTCCTGAAATCGCCATTAGTTACGTCACTTTCTCTTTCAAACCGCTTCGCCGCGCTTTTCTTGGCAAGAACAGAGCTTTTCCCAGCCCACTTGGCAAGAACAGAGCTTTTCTTTGGCCTTGTTCAAACCAGTAAAGGCCTGCACCCTACCGGAAGGTGTTTTTTTAACATCTTCTGTAGTAGCCAAGATTAACCTTCGTAGAAAACTGTCATAGAAGACAGTGTGGTTTGGGTGTAAGTTACGTATCCCCCACCGGGAAACAGGATACCGTCATCCGGGATGTCCGGATACTGCGTGGTGTTTGCGGAGGCCACCGTATTAAACTGCATACGCGCTGTGCCCGTACCCGACTCTTGACGGAAGCTCACCGTTCCCGCAGTAGCGGTGTTTACCGCATAAAGGCCTCGTAAACGCAGCCTTCCCGCAGAAATTTTTGCCGCGATAGAAGTTCCCGAACCAACACTTACGTTACCCGCAGGGTCCCCTACGGCAGCTATTTGAGTGATGGTACTAAAAAAGGCTGTTCCCGTAGTAGTACCCGTATCAGCGCCCGCGACGTTTACGACAACCGCCGCACCTGTTTCGTCCGTACCCGTTACGTTAAACGATATACCAGAATCATCCGCAGAGCTAAGAATAGTAATATTTCGGGGTTCATCAAACGTAACCGCACCGCCAGAGGCCAACGCGCCACCAAGGACCAAATTAGCATTGTTAGCTACAGCCGCAACCGCAGACACCCCATCGGTGTCTGCTGCGGCGGCGCTTATAAACGACGAGAGAATATCCGAAGCCATTTAACTTCTCCTTTACTGAAATGAGTGGGGGTTTTTACACCCCCACTATTTCCTCTAGTCGCGTTCTTTTGCGACAAAAATGTAATCCACGTCCGCGGTTTCAGCACCTGCGGCACCGTTTATGTAGCCGAAGCCAACCGCCATCTCCGCGCCCGGGACATCCATGTCGGTCAGGGTCTGGATGAGGTTGTCGTTCCCGTACACCTTGATTTTGCTGACGCCGTCCCAGTATGCCGCCAGAGTGACGAACGTGTCGTCTTCCATCGTCAGGATAGTCCCGCTGTCCGTGTCTGTGGTGTTGTCGTCGTTGTTGAAATACACCGCTGCCGACCCATCGACGCTTTCGAACAGGAAGCGCAATGTGGCGTCCTGCGGTGTGGTGTCTGAGGAGTGCAGGCCAACAATCCAATCACTCTGGATGGCGTCGCCAACCGAGATGCGGGTCTTCAGGAAGGTTTCCTTGCCGTCTTCGAGCTTGAAGGTCTCGCTGATCCACTCTGCAAAGATGCCGTCGTTTTCGTTAGCAGCCGTCGTGATGCGAGCAAGGCCGCCGTCCGCATCCGGAACAGTGATGGCTGAAGTGCCCGAGCCAGCGGACGTGGCTGTGAGGGTCCACTGCGCCGCGATGGGCGTGGTGTCGAAATCATCCCAGTACACGTGGTACTTGGTCGGGTCCAAAGCCCCGTATTCGAAAAGAGGGTTACCGTTGGCCACGTTTGAAACGCCGCTAAGAAAATGAGTAGGCATCGAACAGTCTCCTTTTTTTTGACCATGACCACCTTGATTGGTGGCCACATTCGAGTGCGGGGACACTTTACGGGAGAAAACGGCGCAGCGCCAACTAAATATCGGCACAAAAAAAGGGCGACCCGAAAGCCGCCCTCTTCATTTTTCTTGGAAGCAGGGGCTTACGCAGCGCCCGCCGTACCAAACACGCAACGCCAGTCCGAAACACCGAAGCTGTAACGCTCCCGGGCTTTGAACCGCATGTTGCCGGTGTCGAAGTCGCCTTCCATACCGGTTTTGATCGCAGCGCGATTGAAGTGCTTGAAGCCGTTCGGGGCGTCCGTCTTGATGAAGAACGCATCCGTATCGGTGAGATAGTGGTTGACCACCGCACCTTCCGGAAGCATGCCCATCGACTTCACTGCATTCGTGTCGTTGTCAGCAGTGCCCGAACGAAGGTTCGAGTTGATGACACGCTCTGCAATGAACTGAAGCTCTTTCGGAATAAGGAGCTTCATGCCACGAACCGCGATCTTCAGACCACGCTCGTCCGTAAGACCAGCGATATCAATCAGCATCTGCTCCAGCGAGGTCTCATTGAGGTCCGCCGCAGTGGTAAGCTGGTTGCGCTGGTTACCCGACAGACTGGGATGAGCAGAGGAGCAAAGCGCCGCTCCGTCACCAACCGGGTTAGCCGTATCAAAAGCGTTGTTGAGAACAGCAGCCGCCTTGATCTGCTTGGTCTGGGACATCGAACGTGCCAGAGCCTTGGTGTAGCGTGAGGCCAGACGATCATAAAGATTGTCTTCGATGGCTTCCTCCGTGAGGGAGAAGGCCAGCGCAATGGTCTCATGCTGGTACCGAGCAGTGTAGGTCTCTTGTGCGTCGTCAAAGCTGATGGCTGTGCCTTCACCTTTGGTCGGCGCAGAACCGAAACCACCGAGCATTACTTCCTCCTCAAAGGCGCGGTCCGAAGACTCCTCCTCAAAGATTTCAGAATGCTCGCTCTCGTAGCGACTGTACTCCAACCCGAACAAAGCATTCAGGCCGGGTTCTAGTTCTTTCGCAAGCTGTGCGCGAGAAATAGCCATATCTAAACCTCCCTAAATGCCGGTTGTCAGCGCGGTGGTCTGCGAAGCAAACCCACCAGCGTTGGCGTTGAAGTGAGCGTTTAAACGAACAATCAACGGAATACCCGCAGCCGTGTAGTCGCTGTTTGCCTCGTCATCGAGGATACCAACAATACGAAGCGGCAGAGTAGCCGTGGTTGCAACCGTAGAAACGCCAAGAGCGCTGTTGGACGAACCCGTGGCCGTGCTACCCGTGCGGGCAGACGTACCAAGCGAAGCATTAGCGAATACCGTCGCCAAACCCGTTGCTCGGTCGGTCAGGGTTGCGTCGGAAGCGACCTTGAAAAGCTGATTCGGGTTGTCAGCAACAAACGCCTTCACCGGATAGTTGGTGTCAACGCTTACGCTGCCCGAACCGGGCCAGTAGTTAAGGAAGACCGGCTTTTTTGAAACCGAGTCTTGATATTCAACGCCCATCAGGACACCGAGTGCTTGGGTAGTACCCCCATCTGTAGCACCAGCAAAAGTAATAACGCCCGCGGCAAGCGGAACGCAAATACCATACTGGAAGATAGCATTGGTGTTGTCAGAAGCAATTTCATACTGCGTCACTCCAGTGGAGTTAACAGCGCTTCCAACTAGCCCGATAGGACGAAGACCGTAGGCAGTGCTTTCATTTGCCATGATAGTTTTCTCCTATGAGGACGGTCACGTTTTTTCGCGTGGGCCGCCAAAGGTTACACGAGATTGACGATCAGGCTTGCTGATCGTCATCGATGAATGTGCGTTCTCACGCATCATGTCAGAGTCAACGGCTTGCATTTGGTCAGCACTTCGGCCTCGGAAGTATTCGTTCCGCTCTGCAATCGTCTCATCCGGCATACGGGCGAGAAGCAAACCACCCACACCAAACACACCTTCGTATTTACCCGATTCAATAGTCGGAGCTTCAAACTCCGGGTATTCATCCTGACGAACAAGTTCCCAGCCCTCGCGGAGCTTGGCGCTGATGTTCTTTCGATCATCAAAACCTCGCGTTTCCGCTCGAATCCAGCGATGCTTGTAACCGTCCGGGGCGGGCGGTGCGTCCAACATGGACGGTGGAGCCCACGGCTTACGCCGTTCCGTAGAACTCCGAGTCTGTCGCGTGCGGGAGGCCCGCTTTACCGGCTTATGAACTTCTTCGTTGTTTCCAACTTCGTCGTTTCCAACTTCGTTGTTTTCCAAATCAGACATAAGCTTAAGCCTCCTTCACGTATTTCGCGTATTCTTCAATCGGCACACCCAACTTCTTCGCTATCGCGACTTGGCTAGGGGTGAGTCTAACCTTTCTACCACTGCGCCCAGAACTTCCGCGGGATACAGAAGCGACGGTCTGTGCGGGCCGTCGGCTTCCACCGTTCGATTTAAGCTTATGGGGGAACTCGTCCACCATGCGCCTATCAAGCTCATTATAGTAATCTTCCCCTCTGGGGTCAAACCCCTCTTCTTCCACCAATTTCTTATGCAAGCCAAAGGCGGCATAAGTCATGGCCTCGTCTGAGCCAAACCAACTGTTGCGAGAAGCCCACTGTTCGGCTTGGGGGTCGGGTCGTTTTGCCTGCGGCTGAGGGGCCTGCTGCTGGGGAACCTGCTGCTGGGGGGCCTGCTCACGAACACGGTCCTGCTGAAGCTTGACCTGCTTGGCGCGGTCGTTCTCAATAGCCAGCGAAGTAATCTTTCGCTGCGCCTCAACAACGCCGTTCGTGTCGCCAATGTCGATAGCCCTCGCCAATTCCTGCTCGGCGGTCCCCATCTGGGTCTCAACGCGAGTGCTGTATTCCGCGACGTAGTTGGTGTCCAACGCTTCCATGCGAGTGCGAAGATTGGCAGATTCCTGCTGGACCTGCTTGGCATAGTTGAGCGCTTCCTCGCGATCCCGCTCGGCAGAGCGCATCTTTTTGGTCAGGCGGTCAATACGCTTCTGTACCGCGCTTTCCGCCTTATTAAACCGGTCGTCCGTGTCCTCAGAACCTTCAGAGACCTCAAGGACCTCAAGGACCTCCAAATCGTCCCCCGCTGGGGCCTCTTCAGGCACGTCCACTTCAACAACTTCGTCTTCAACTACGCTCACGTCCGTCATGATACTCTCCTAGAAATGCAAAATGTCTTCCGGTGACTGAATCTTGGCGAGAACCTCGTCGTCGTTCAAAATACGAACCTCCCCACCATCAATCTGGAACCGGGAGCCCGCGTAACGAGTAAACATCACCCAATCCTTTTCCGCGTACCACGGACCGGTGGGGAATTTCTCGGGGTCGTTGAACGCCAAAGGACCCATCTTTAGAACATAACCCACCTGAGTGGACACGCTCTGTTCATCAACCGCTTTGTCTGGAAGGAGGATGCCGCCCTCTGTTTTGCCTTTCCCCCGGTAAGGGAGAATCAGAATGCGCCAACCCGTGGGGCTCGGCATCCTGTCTAGGAGGGATTCCCCGATAGTCTCGGGGTTTAGAAACGTGTCTTTTTGCTCCTCGTATAGAGAAGCAAGACCCTCTACGCCTTTTCTGGCCGCAGCGAGGTCTACTGTGTTGTCGTCAGTCAATGCTTTGCTCCTGTTTGTCTAGCAGGCCCTTGAGTTCCTGTTCCACGTGACCCAGAGCGTCTAAATTGCCCATGATTTCACGATAATGCTCCATGTCCTTCACGTTATTGTACTGAAGAACGTTAAGCAGGGTTTCCCTTCTCTCTCGAATAATCCGAAACGTGGCCTCCGAGAAAAAAATCTCATCCATCTACATGTTTCCTCGTAGCTAACCGGATACAATCACATTGTCTCGTAGCATGTCACATAAGCGCTGTCACTAGGTTATTTCACTCAACGCAACAAACAAGCGGCGCAGAACATAAGAACGCGCCAGCGACAAAACGAAGTAACAAGCGGTGATCCACGTCGCGTCGATCAGCGACGGCTCAAGCCCAAACAACGGCAAGCACAAAAAGGTGAACAGCCAAGACACAAGCAGCCCGACGACCGCGTTAGTCTTCGCCTCGACAAAACTCATTTTCTTGCTTTGCATCACTTTTAGCGGTTCTTGTTCGTGCCGGATTTCTTTTCGTAGCTTCTCATCGCTCCCAACCCGAGCATTCCCAAAAGCACCGGCATCATTGAACCGATGTCGAGGTCAGGCAGGGCTTCCAGAAGCGCCGGGTCCATGCCGGATACCAGCGCGATGAACGCCGCGAATGGTTGCAGCACGAACGCATAGGCGAACGCCGCCGTGCATGTCCATCCCACAGCGGGTCTCCAACCGCTTATAAATACGTTTTCCGACTTGGCCTCCTGCATGTTTACAGAAATCTGCGCAAGCTCGCCTTTCTGCTCCATCTCAAGCAGTTTGAGTTTCGCGGCCTCGCGCTCCTCGTCGGACGTAAACAAGTCATCGACCAGCCCGAACAACGGTCCAGCTAAACTGCCGATTAGTGCAGGGATAGGCATATCAATAACTCCAGATCATTGGGCTTGCGCCGTTCACTTCGCCGGGCTCGGCTGTGCCGAGATGCAGGAAGCGGCTCGATCCGCGCTGGCTTACACCAATGCGCGGGAAAGTCCCCACTGCGAGGGTCAACATCCGTCGAGCGTTCTGTCGGTCTACCGCGATGTCTGCGGCTTTGCCAATTGGATGCTCTGGGCCACCGCCAATAGCCGCGTTGTGTTCCTCGCAGCGAAATGCCGACGTGATAATCATTGGCCCGAACGCGTCGCGCAGCTTTTGGAGACGCACCATAAACGAGGCGTCCATATCTGATTGTCCGCACCCGCACTTACACGCCATTTCAGCGGCACTGAAGTTGGGGGTGTTCGCCGGGTTCCACTCGCTCACAGATTAACAGCCCATGAAGCCTTTGCCCTTACGGGCTGCACCCGCACCGCGGACCGTCATTTTGTACAACTTGTCTCCCGCCATCGGCGCGGTGGCCGTCTTGCCATAAGGAATGCGTCCCTGACCCTTGATGTCAGCATAGCCAACAGCCTTGGGTGCCGGGCCCGGAGTGTTCGTCACAATTTTTACACCAGCCATAATACTCTCCTATTGTCTCTGTTTAAGAATCTCTCGTTCCATTGCAGACTGAATGCGGGCCCCGGTCTGCTTTTCCTGACTGGCCAGCCTCTGGTCGAACTGCTCAGAACGCATCTTCTGGTTCTGCTCATCCAACTTAAGCTTGGCTTGGTCGATCTGCGCATCAGACTGCTCCGACTGCGCCTTGATCTGAAGTTCCTTCTCCTTGAGGGAAATCAACGGATCAGGTTGGTCCGAACCAGCCAACTTACGAGACAACTGCTGTACTTGCTGAAGACCCTGCGCCACGTTCTGCGCAACCAAAGCCTCCACCTGAAGCATCTGCTCTTCGTTCAACGGCTGACCCTGCTGTACCTGAGCCTGCTGGATAAACGCCACCACCGCCTGCTCCCGCGCACCAATCTGGACATGTTCCATGATGTGCTTCTGAATCGACGCAGCAAACATCGGATTACCGGCCACCAAAGGACTTGTCGCAAAAACCAAATGCGCCATGATGTGCGCCTCATGGTCCTGACCGTCAAAGGCGTGCAGCTGCATCATGTCCAACAGATCGATGTTTTCCTGCGCAGGGTCCTTCGGCTCCGGCTCGTCCACCGGTGACCGCTTCATAATGCGATCCGCATCACGAACACCTAGAGCCTCGTACATGTCCCGATAAACTTCGTTCATGTTATGAAGCTCGGGGGCCGCGGTCGCCAACTCAAGCTTTGTCTGAGCCAACGCAATACGCTGCGCCTGCGAAAATACGTTCGGATCAGAAACAGGGAGAACGTCTACCCGGTCATCAAAATCCGTGGCCTTGACGCTCGCGTCCTCACCCTCAATGCTGTACGGATAATCGTCCGGCAGGCTCTCACCCAGCACACGCGAAAGCATCTTAAATTCCATCCGCATCGCGTAGTGCAAGCGTTTGTGAACCGCAGACATCACCCGAGAACCCTGCTCCAGCAAAGCTATCGTCGTACCGACCGGAGCCTGCGGGTTCCCGTCTCCAACCTTCATGTCCGTGATCGTCGCAAAACGGCGACCTGCGTCCACCACAAAACCAAGAAGGCCAAACAACGTCTGATCCGCACCCTTGAACGGCAGGAGCATCAAGCTGTCTCGAATGGCACCGCCCGGGGCGTCCACGTCACGAAATTCACCCGGCTGAAGCGGTTCCTCATCGTCCCTGATCCGTAGGCCGCGGGCCTTGAACCCTGCCGGGAGGTTCGAAAGCGTGCCTGCGTCGATAAGCTGACGAAGCGCCGCCGTCGCCGTCCGGGACAGACCGCCAATCGTATGGATCAGGCCCAAGCCGTAAAAACCAAACCCGGGGAGGAACTTGAAATGAACGAAATACTGGATTTTCTTCTTTAGCTCATCGTCCTCGTAATAATTACGACGAATTGAAAGAACCTGACTACTGTCCGTCGACAAGGTGACCACATACGGAATTTTAATTCCCGTCGGCTCACCGTCCTCGTCCAAATCTTCGTAACCGTCTAGGTCCAAATCAACATGGCATTCCAAAAGAGTGCAGTCGTAATCGATAGACGACGGAGACATACCATCAATGCGATCCATCTCCTCCTGAACTTCACTCATGTCCTCCTGACCGGGAAGAACAGGGATGTCTAAGTAAAAACCCGACACCTGCCGCTTGCGCAAATCATTCAACGGCATCCGAAGGACCTGCGTAATGTGCGGGCACGTATCCAAATCTGCCGTGTCATACGGAACCACGAGGTTCTCCGCAGGAACAAACTTGCTCACCGCGCGGCCAAGGTTCTCGTCGTAATACACCTTCTTAAAAGTGCTGCCCGCCAGAGGCAGATAGAACAGCATCTGATCCAGTTCCGGCGTGTACTCCTCCATCACGTTCGTGATGTAGTAATTCATGAAATTGCGAACTCGGCGCGACTGCTGTGCCTTCGAAGAACTTTCGTCACCCATCACAATTGTGCGAACCGGACCGCCCGCAGGCAGCAACTCGTTGAACGCCTGCGCCTGAAACTGCGTCGCAGCCTCCGCCAAAAGCGGATGCGTCACACCAGAAGAACCCTTGAACGGCTCCGTGCGGTCCTCGTAGGTAAAGCCCAAAAGCTCCAACCCCTCCGAATACGCATCCTCCCACTCCTGACGACCAGAACGATTCGCCTCGTACTCCGCTAACAAATCAGACGCCACGCGAGACAACTCACGGTCCGGCATCTCTTCCGCCAAGTTCGCGTAGAAATCGTTGGACTCGCCACGCTGGTCCTGCGGGTCGAAGTCCACGACCACCGAACCGTCGTCCCCCATCTCAATCTCTATCGGAGAAACTTCGGTCTCACCGTCCAGCAAGACAAGGTTGTCGTCATACTGAGAACCCGGAAGCTCTACCTCAATCTCTGCTCGCAAGTCGTCCTCGTCCAACTGAGACGGGACGTTGTTGTCCATCAAACTACCAATGGGTTCAAGAGCCATAGGTTATCTCCTAAAGTGTCGGGGGAACTATACTACCGAATGGGGGCAAATTAAAAGCGCCTGTTGTATTGAACCCTGATCGACCGGTCCATCTCAGTCTCGCCCGTTTTATAATTCTTCATCACACGACGACCGAACGGATTGCCGGTTATCGAAAGTGATTCAGCCTCAGATGGCCTGTACTCATAGCCAAGGTTCCAAGCCGACCGGCCACCAATGGCGTCACGATCTGCACCCTCCCTGCGGGGCTGAACGTTAACCGTGCCCGTGTGACGACCATACGTACCGCTTAAATCATAATTGGTCGGGACAAAACCGCGCCGGTTGCCGTACTCTACAGTTTCGGGCGCACCATACGCCTGCCACTCGTCAGGCAAGCGTCTCGTCGTCTTGTCGTGAACGCCCGTCACGCCTCCCGTCAAGTTGCCGCCGGGGAAATTAAGCGAAGCGCCGAGACGAGCAATACCACCCATCGTCTCATCCGCAATGTTGATCCGGTCATCGCCCCAAGGCACAGACCGGTTGCTCTCGCCGCCCGAAACACGAGCGTCAAACTGAGGGATCACAGAAAACCCGTCCGACTCAACCACGGCCTGTTCTTGCGTAGCGCCTTTGAGTTCCATGTTAAGATTCACCGAGCGCTGCGATGCCTTTTGCTCCGCGACGGCCAAACGATCAAAAACAGGAAGCGGCTCGCCCGTTACAATATCTACCGGGCCTATCTGGTCAAGGAGACGAATAGCCTCCTCTTCAGAAAGAATACTACCGTCCACATCCACCGTAGGGACGTTAACCCAGCCCTCCCCGTAAGGAACCGTTACCGTTTTTTCAGAATAAATTTCGTTACCAAGCTTCCAGACCGGACGACCGCTTGAAAGCGTAAGGCCCGTGGGCCGCGGTTCGACGGCACCGCCGTCTTCATAATTCTTCACCCGCGGCGGACCAAGGGCCTCGTACTTCTCGCGGGCCTGCGCCTGCCTGTCCATATAGCTTCTACTAAAAACCCCCCGCAGGCTGGGTTTTACGTCAAGCTCCGGCTTCTCGTCTTGGTAATCCGCGGTATCAAGATACTTTTTCAGGACGGAAGAAACATTGCGCGACGCCTCCGTCTTATGCATCCGCTCCCAATCCAACAGACGGAGATTCTTATGCTGAAGCCCTACGGAAGGAGGATTGTCTAAACGCTGACTGCCCGCGTGGCCCAACTCATGGGCCGTAACGGACAACGCATTTTCCCTAGAAAACAGCGCACGATAGGCGTCCGGGACTTCCAAGGCATGTAGCCGTTGACTTTCGCTGGGTGTCGTTTTTACACGTATCTGGTCGGTCTGCGTGTTATAGCCCCCCAAAACCCCAATGTTCCGGGAGAAATCCTCGTCCAATCTGCGAGCGTCGGCATCAATAAATTTGCCGTAATCGTAATTGTGTTTCTGCTCCAGAGCACGCAGGCCCAACAGGCCCACGTAATCGTCGCTCATGTTTCCGTCCTTGTCTTCCACCACGTCCGTAAACTGCGGGTTCAACGCGGCACGATACTCAACGTCGCCCAAGCCATACACACCCTGTCCCACGGGAGAACGGGGCTTGTCCTTTGGGACGCCGCCGCCGTCTGCAAACGACATAATGCCGCCCGCGGTCCGCGGTACCGTCGGGTCGCGGCGACCCATCACCTTGTCAAACTGATCCAAAGTCTCGCGAGGAAGGGACCCGGCCAACGACATGTGGTCGCCCGTCACACCCGCACGTTTCAAAAGTTGACTGGCTACAGCCGTACGACGGTCCATCAAAAAGCCGCTTGGTCATCATGTAAAGACATTAGCACTTCCACCTTTTCCTTGCCTGACGAATACGCGAGTTAGGGTCGTTTCTGGTCTTGGCAGAACTTTTCTTCAACTGCCCTGCGGACCTAGCACAATAGGACGTGCGGCGCTTTGCTGCCGCGCTGCCCGGCTTAACTTTCCCCGTAACCGCTGTTTTAAGCTTAGACCCCGGATTAGCCTTGCGGTAAGCAGCCACACCCTTCTTCGTCATCCCAGCACCCTTGCTGGTCTTACGGTAGTTGGCGCTTTTGCCAGTAGTAGTGCGCCTAATAGCCATATTGTTTTACGTGAAACGTCACGCTCCCTTCCTAGCCTTCTTCTTTGCGGGAACAGACGGTAGCTCCGAATAGTGATAAAGCCTTTCGCTATTAGGACCGTGTTTAGCTCCGCTATGGAGGCTTCCGTCAGGCATCTTGTGTGTCCCACCGGGATGCTTGGTCCCGTCCCTAAAGTAATGGGTCATGTTCTTGGCCATCTCTAGTCACCTCTTCTCAGCATGTGTGGTGGCGCAAAATCTAATAATAGGCCCGAATTTTAGTAGACGCCACCTTTTCCTCTACCTCGTCCGTGGGCAATTGAATAAAGTTGCCCTGTCGATAACGCATCAATGCCTGCGTCATGCTGTCCACCAAATCATCGTGCTCGCCATTTGGAAACGCAGCAACCTCCTCAATCATCTCATCCGCAAACAACTCGTCCGGGGCCCAAACCATGCCCGCCTCAAATAAAGGCGATACAGCATGTACACGAGATACCTTGTCGTTGCCGCGGCTCGGCGTGAAATTCACCACAGGGATGCCCGTGTTCCGTAACTCATGCGTCAAAGGCAAACCACTCGCCTTTGCCTCCACAATCACCGTGTCCGGCTCCCAGAAATGATACGCCTCAAATGCCGCCGCCTTCAATTCCGGGAAATCCCAACGCCCCTTCTTGCTGTCCAGCAATATCAAGTTCGGAGGACCGCCCTCGTCCGGGTAAAATACACCCCACGTCGTGATAGCCGAGAAATCCGCTGTCTCACGCTTTGAAAACGCCGTGTCGTAACTTTGGATCACATACTGTAACTGAGGGACCGTACCTCCCTCCCACTTGCGCCACCACTCGCGGGCAATAATCGCATTGTCATCACCCGTTGGATTCTGCTGATACTGCGCATTCCACTTGCTCGCAGGTATTGATGCGCGGACCGCGGACAAATCTTCAAAACTCCAGTACTCCGGCCAACACGGGGTTTCGTCGTCAAACAATGCCGGTAACTCAACCACCTCCCACTGATCCGCCAAAGGGTCCTTCGCCATCGAACGAAGCAACTGACCCGTCATGTCCTTCTCACTCCACCGAGTTTGGACCAACACAATCGATCCACCCGGCTGTAAACGCTGACGAGGGCCGCCCGTGTACCACTCCCAAGCATCATCAAATCCAGAATTGGACATCGCCGTCTGCTCAGAATGAGGATCGTCAATAATGATTAAATCACCGCCGCGGCCCGCCAAATTCGAACCAACACCTACCGCGTAATACATTCCACCCTTGTTCGTGTCCCACCGACCACTCGCCTTGCTGTCAACAGCTAACTCTACTCCCGGGAAAATCTCCCGGTAACGCTCATCCTCTAACAAATTCTTGGTCTTACGACCAAAGTTTACAGCCAACTCCGTCGTGTGCGTCGCCTGAATGATCTTCATCGACGGATCACGGCCCATCATCCATGCCGGAAACAGGTAACTCGCGAACTCCGACTTCGTATGACGTGGAGCCATGTTGATTATCAGACGTTTCAACTCGCCTCGCGCAACACGGTCAAGCTTTTCCGCAATGATCTTGTGGTGCCGCCCTGCAATGAACTCGGGCCACACCTCACGGACAAAAGTTAAAAAGTTTTTTTGGCACGCCTCGTTCTTCTCCAATTGCGCAAGACGGAGTTGGAGCTTGAGTTCCTTTTCGTGGACCACGGGGTTCGGGGAAGCATCCATTTTGGGGACCCTAAAATTTGTTTCACGTGAAACGGTATGGGATATTTAGCATTAAAAAGACATTTTTTAAAGTCATATCAAATTTCTTGTAATTGTTCGTGCGAAACATGGCCCTTGCCCTCGGTCCCCCGGGCGTGGGCCGTCGATCTGGGCGCGCCGCCAGCTCCGATCGATCATGGCGATCTGACCCGATATCCCGGGGACCCGGGCGATCTGGGCCGCCTGACGGGCCGTGTCGCATGCGCCGGGCGCATGGTGCCAATGCTGCACGTGCGAACGTGCAACCCGTTGATATCAGACAATACGCGTTGTCCTGGGTTAGCACGTGCAGCATGGATATCGACGGCGGCGCACAACGGATCTCGGGCCGGGCCATGCGCTGGACGCCCAGCTCCCCGGGAGCTCGAGGGCCGGGAGCTCGATGTCGGGCCTCGATGTCGGGCCGTCAGGTCGAAATGGTGGGCACCGGCCCGGTACTGGGCCGACGAGCTCGACGTGAGGGCGCAAAAAAACGGCCCGGCAATGGGCCGGGCCGCGTGCTCGATGTCGGTGGTGTCGGGTCAGTACAGGTCGAGTTCATCCCGGTCGGCGGCGGCATGCCACCGGCGCTCGGCACGCCACCGGGAATCATCGGGTTCGGGTTCGGGCTCGGCCAGCACAGCGGCGAGCCGCGTCATGCCTTTGGCATATGCCGCGTCGGCTTCGTCGCTCCGACCGGCTTGCGACATGAGCGCCATGAACTGGAATTGGAACAGCGCGCCCTCCAGCATCTCGCGGGTTGTGTCGTCCACGGTCCGGCTCATGTTCGCACCGTGGCGATGCAGTCGACCTCGACTGATAGGTCAGAGAGCGCGCTCTCGACGGTGCTCTCGACCATGCCCTCGAGCTGGTCCGCGCCGGGGCCGTCAAAGTGACTTTCGACCATGTTCTCGACCATGCGCTGGAACATGGTCACCATTGGGTGGTCCACAGTTGCTGGGCTCGCATTTAACTTGGCCTGCATTGTTTCGCGGTCGCGCCGGGCGGTGACGAGCTCGAGGGTGAGCGCGTCACGCTCGCTCCTGAGCTGGTCGATCTGGTGCTCGATCTGCGCGGCGGTCGATAGTCCCAGTCCTTGGATGTTCATTGCTTCGATCATGATCTGATTTCTCCATTGTGTCCCGGCGGGAATGCCGGACCTATGTTGTCGCACGTTGTCGCATGTAGCGCAACGTTATTAGCTGTGCGTGTAACCGTCGGGCTCGATGCCCAACCACATGCCGCACCATTGCACCATGTAGCAGTCGACCCCTATCGCCGGGCGAACGGTCCGCCGGAATTGAAGATAGGTCGGCGCGGCTGGGCCGCTGTCCAGCGGTCGGTCGTAGATAGACTTGAACGCTTCGATTTGTGCGCGGGTCGGTCGCATTGCGCCACGCGGTGCAATCAACGCACGGCGGGCGGTCTCGGCGGCGGCGCGGTCCATCGTTGTGCCGGTGATCTTAGTGCCTCGCGCCGCGACGTAATAAGCGGCGGGCAAATTGGGTGTCGTGTACTGCTCGATGGTCAGCTCGGCGGGGGGGAAGGTCTCGTCGGTATATCGTTGCATTGTTTTCGCTCCTGTTATCGGGCCGGGAATGGTCCAGGCGCATGTTATCGCACGAGATCGCATAGGGTGCAAGGCGCAATGGGGCGTGGCGTCAGAGCTCGAGGGGCGGGCGCTGGGCCGGGGCGCATGGTCTAACGTCTAGACGGGCCGAAACGCGGCTCACGGCTCACGGTACGCGGACCTCGAGGCGGTTTGGTACGTCCGCGGTCGACGGGCCGGGGCCAGTTTAACTGTCGCGAACGCAAAGCGGCCCGGGATAATCCCCGGGCCGCTCGCTCGTGTGGTGTGGTGTCGGATTAGACGGTGAGCAATTCCAGCGCTTTCCGGTGCGCCTTGGCCTTAAGCTTTCCGCCGGTGCCGTCGCCAAACAAGTTCGAGGCGATGCCGTGCGCCGCGCCTCTGTTCTTCGCCGGGCGTTGGTCGGCTAACCAAGTGACGGTGTTAAACGCTCCCCACAATGTGCCGCGTGCGCTTTCCATATCGTGCCCGGGGTTGATAGTCGCGACCGGGTCGGCGGTGGCGTCGGTCGGCAACGGTGTCGCGACACCGCGTGCGATCTGATCCAGCCGCTCCGATACTCGGGCCGTGACCTCGAGGTCGTCCGCCTTTCCGACCGGCACAAACTCCTGACCGCGATGAAACGCCATCGCCCGGCGCACGCCAATAGACCAGCGGACCTTTCCGCCTTCCTCGGCGGTTTCTTTCCCGCCGATAACATCGCGGAAAAACTCGAGCGCTTCGGCGTCGGATAGGGCGCGGGTCGCCATACGCTGCGCCATATCGGCAAACCCGGCAAACCGCTCGGCGTTCAAACCAAGTGCGGTTTCAACGGCGGCGGGCTCGAACATCACGCGGTGATCGTGTCGCACGATATCCGCGCCGGTCTCGGCCAGCGCGGCGGTTAGCGTGTTGTTACAAACAACGCGGGTATTAACGCTGGCAAAGGTGTTTGCGTCGCGTCCGGTATGACTGAGCGAAAAGAGCGGGCGCGATGTGATCCGATCACCACCCGGCAAGGTGGCGTCGGCGTCCGCTTCAAGCTGTAACCATATTTTGGAACCGCCGAACAACGCCCCGGCGGTCACGATGTCATAGCCGTGCGCCCGGCGGATATCGTCGGCGAGCTCGAGGGCGGCGGCGTTCTGTACCGGTTGCCACTGGCCAGCAATATACGGGCCGGTGACTGCGCCGGTATCAGTCCGGGCGATGTGATAGCTGTCGGCGATGGGGGAACCGTCGGGTTTGCAATTGGGCGAGACCTCCACTGCGTAATTCAAACCGGCGGCGGTTGCCCAGTCTTCTATTGACGCCCCAACTGCGACGGTCTGCGGGTTAGTCTCGGCGGCGTGCCACGGTACGGGGTCGCCAATGCGAAAGGCCATTGCGACGGTTCCATCTGCTGCGATGTCAAGTTCATGTGCCATTGTTTTTGATCCTATGTGTTGCGCGGCAATATCGCCGCAGATGGTTTATCCCATTATATCGCACGGGGCGCAAGCGCTTATTTTATCAGGCGGCAAGCCCCGTGTCCCCGGCGACGTGATGGCGCAACCTCGAACCGCGACGCAACCCGGCGGCAAACCGTGTGACGTGTTCCGCCTCGGTCTCGGCGTCGGGCGATAACTCGGCAAGCCTGCGCCAATGGATCGCGCAATTCCCGCACGCCGCATAACATCCGCCGGGGTCGTCGGGATCACCCGCTCGGCGTTTGTCGGGGCCGTGCGCCGTAAACGCAACGGCAAACCGGCGATCTTCCCGGGCGCAAAGCGGTCCTTTCGCGTCGCCGCAATTTCCGCAATCGGTCTTATCGTCATATTCGGCGGGGCACCGCATAAAGGTGAGCCCGTCCTGCTTGAACGCTCGACGCTCTTTCCAATGACCGTCCGGTACTACTGTTACGACGGGGACGCCGCGCTGAAAGTATTTCACCGCGTCGGCGATTGTGTCGGCGCTGAAATTGAACACGGTGCGACCGGGGCCGTTCTTGTGTTTCCATCCGTCCGGGGAAAAATGGGAATACAGCCAAGACCACCCGCCTTTCGGCACGGCGTCGCCAAGCGCCTTCTCATAGTCGCGGTCGATCTCGACGGTGCCGGTGTCTTTTGGTTTCATGCCGCAAGTGTCGGGGCATGTTCCGAACATCTCTTTCGGCGCGGCACGGTATGTGACAGCACAACCCCGGGTCTTACTCGAGCGGCTAGTTTCAACGGTTAAAAGCATGATCTAGTTTCCTTGTGTGGTGTGGGACTTGTCTTATACCAGCACGACACAAGCGGCGCAACATAAAAAAAACCCGGCACGGGGCCGGGCTAGTTTTCACACAGGGAAAGCAATTCTATCTGCGGCGGCGACGCACCGGGCGGGTGTTAGCGCGGCGCATTAAATCATTGTAGTCAGAGCCGTAAAGCAAGCGGCCAATCCAAGCGAATAGAAACATCACGCGGCCTCCACTAGGTCGCTTAGATACTGCTCGACGACATCAGTATCAAACGGTTGCGCCAGCTCGATTTCGATCAACGCCTCCTCCGGCGTCAACGGTATGACACCTGACCCGCTGCCGTAGCTGGAACCGTCGCCATCCTTCCGTGCAAACCGCGTCATCGGACCGCCCTCACCAGCGACAAACCAATTGCCGCGTTGGGTGCGATATAGTGCCGAGTGCTCCCAACGAAAATCACCAACGCCCGCTTCGCTGCCGGTGCCGCAGATTTTGGTCGCGGTCTCCGTGTTATAGATTTTTCCGTGAACAAGTTTTTTCATTCCTCGTACTCCCATTGTGTTGTGTTGATTATGCGACTTTATCGTCCCCTGTTTCGAACATCAAGCGGAAAATGTTTGCCCAGTTCACCGGTTCTGTTTCGTGTGCCACCGGGTTAACCTTGTCGATCCCCTCCATACGCAGATCAATCGCATGTCTCCCGGCGTAAAGATAAACCTCGGCGGGCTTCGTTACCCCACGTTGGCGAAGGATCAGTATCCAAACCGGTGCGTGTTGGTGCTTCGTTAGAAAGGAAATCTGATGGGGGCTCAACTCAACGGCGTGGTTTGCCGTGACCTTAAGTTCCACCATGCTGAACCTTCCGGACGGCTCACAGAGCAACAGGTCCGGCACCCCGGGCATCGCCCAACTCTCAATCCTCGTCAGGGTCAACTTCTTCGAGTACCTCTTCATCGCCTCCTTCACTTGGCGATAAAAGCCGGATTCGCGCTTTATCACGGTTCGAGGCATTAGGTGGGGACTCTTCGGAAGCTTGTATTGTGATGGGGGCATAGCTGTTTTTGATATCCTCTAGTGCTTTCATCACTTCGTCTTTCGACATGCTGTCGATAGTGCCGTGGCGGACTTCGGATCGTGACACGTAAATGTCCCCCTGAGCCTGCCCACGTCGATATTCAGCCTGAACGGCTGCGGAGTAGGCTCCGTTGGTCAACGCGGCGTCACGGATCGTTTGAAGGTCTTTAAGGTGCCTCTGGTAGTTGACCCCATACTTGTTGTCCAACTCCTCCCGATATTCTCGGATGGCACGACAAACGTGAGGAGATATATGCGGGTTCGTCAGTTCATACGCTCGGGTATGCGCACTCCCTGCGGGGTAGCCCGCGTTCACCGCCGCCTCTCTCATCGTGATCTGGCCGTCTCTCGAAACGAGTTCCTTCACGAACAACTCTTGTTTCCGAGACAGGGGCCGGTCGATCAGGTTTTTTGAAGCCGCTTTAGGTATTGTCCGTTTTTTCAGGGTCTTTGCCACGTGTTTTCCTTCGACCGTTAAGAACCGTACATCCCTGATTAACCTTTGCTCGGGAACCCTGCAAGGCTTAATTCGATATCCCTCTATCGAGAGCTCAAATCAGTTTTTATTTTTTTCCAACTCAAAACCCTATAAGCCCGATTCGTGTTTTAGCGTTACGTGTTACATTTTCCATTTGGTAGGTGTAATGGATATATGTAACGGTTATGTAGTACCTAAACATATGAAATAACTCACTAAATCAGGATTACAAAAAACCGTTACACGGATTACACCATATCTCAAATAAAAAAAAATAAAAAACTGATCTGAGCCCTATAGTAATGGATTCACGATTTAGAACCGTGAACCGCGGAAAACCGGCGTTTTATGGTTTTCGTCATCCGCCATCCGTGTTCCGCGGCCCAACGATAGCCGAATGTCAGACAAGCCTTTCCCTTTGGTTGACGCGCTTGGCGTATAGGATGAGTTGCATGAGCTCCGGTCCGCTTACGTTTGTGCTGGATATGCAGAGCACGTCGTTCTCGTCCTTCCGTAGGACGGCGAAGATGATGCTGCTTCCCTGCCCTTTGGTGGCGACCAGTTCACCGTCGTCGGATGTGGTGATGTGGATTTTGTGGTCGAGCACGTCGGACCGTTTGTCTGTGGCTGTGGCTGTGGCTGTGTCCATTGGGTTGTCCTTTTGTGTTGAAACGATCTTGAAGAGCCGTGATCGGTGGTTAGTGGTCCTTACTTACTTATCGTTGGGTGGTGCTCTTTGGCGAACTCCACCATGTCCTGCATTCTCTTCCACACGTCCTCCATGTCGTAGCAGTAATGCTCGTCGCACAGCGGATGTTCAAGTTCGGTGGCAAGCCCCTCAAGTTCGTCGGACATTGTCACCCAGTAGTCGATGTCGTCCTTTTCACAGGTGATGCCGAACTCCGGGTACTGCCGGATCATTTTATTGACCCGGTAGTAGTACGGGTTGGACTTCGACTTAGGCTTCGACACATCGATGTCAGGCTTGGTCACGTTGTCCGAGGTCAGTTCGTAGACCTCCGCGACCCGCGCCCGGCGCTTCACCCGCTTGTCTTTGATCGACACGATCTCTCGTATCCGACCGCAGGTATAACGACGACCGCTGACAAGCTGCCAATGCCAGCCTGCCACGATCAGGAAGACGCGGCCCGTGGTCCGATCTTCTTTCGACATCTTCAGCCATCCGGCTAGGGTTGGGCCGGTCGAACGATTTAATCGAACGCCGGGCTTCTGCCACCGGTAAGCCTTAATGTTGCAGGCCCGGAGACCGTCGAGCACTTGGTTAGTGCTTGTCCCCGTGATCTTAGGTCGACCGCTCTGCTTCCGGACCAGCCTTGCAGCCTCTCCGGTCGTCAGGTCGGTCAGTGCCGATATTACGGACGGTCCGCAATACCGGTTTTTGTCTTTGCCATCAGTGATGGCCTTCAATTTAAGTTTCGACATGCTGTGATCCCCTTGTGTGATGAATTGGACCACGGCTCATCGAGAGCGTTTCAATTTTCTTCACGATGTCCAACAGCATTGCCCGGCTCGCCCGGTTTCTTATTATATCCTATTATATCTTATACATTAGATTATTACAGTATCTAATTATCCCTTATTTTTCAATGACTTATGGGAGTTATCCACAGGCCCTTAAATTAAAACAATTCTAAAACGGCCCTGCGTTAATAGTCCTTTGGTTTCAAAGGGTTACTGGACACCTCAAGTTTACTGGCCAACAGCTGCGCCGCCGCCCGTGCGACCGCCGGGTTGCCGCTGCTCAAGGCGCGGGACAGGCCGTCTAAGACCACGGGCGGTGAGATATTGACACGTCCGTTCTCGGCGCTTTTGGCTGAGAACAGGAAGCGTTCGAGTTGTTGGGAACGGGTCATTTATTTTTGTGCATAGAACACGTGCCCCCCGATTTGCTGTCGTTTCTCAAGGCTCGTGGACCATGATGGTTGGACCCACACCGCGTGGTAATGGGTGGCGTCCTCGAGCCCTGCTACTTCGACCTCTGTGGTCGTCAGAAGGGTGGCGATGTCTTGAGCCGTGGCCCACGCTTCTTTTTCCGCGGGCCGCTCTGGTTTGCCGTCGCAGTAATACGAGAATTGGCATTGGTGCTTGACGGGGTTTCCGTTCCGATAGCGCCCTTGCCGCACGACACCACAGAGGTCCGCTGGATATCTGGAGTGGTCCACGCGGTTTTGTATGACGACGCCGACGGCCATCATACCTCGCCAGCCTTGGTCACGGGCCTCGTAGTACATGGCCTCGGCTAGGCATTTTTGGCCTTCGGTGTCACCGGCGGAAAGTCCCCCACCGGCATGGGCCGATAGCGGCACTACCAACCCAAGGAGCAGGACGACCAACAGCGCCAACAGCGCAAAGCAGGTCCGGATTGCCCACCGCAGTCTTTTGCGCAGGCTTTGGGTTTCTCTCATTCGGTTGTAGGCGTTGTTATCAATGATCATTGGACCGGCCAGAGGTAATCGAGGTCCGTGACTTCCGTCCAGCCATACTTGCCGTAGAACTCCGGGTCCTTCTTGAGCAGGTTGGAGCGGTGGCTGGCGTGGAAGTCCTCGTCGCCCATCCACTCGGGCATCACAATGGGACCATACGACGCCTCTTTCTTCATCGTATTCTTATAGCCGCGACGGACCCACTCCTCGATGCATAGGTCTTTGTAAAACGACAGCGCCGTCTCGTAGCCCCGCCACATCTTTGTAGCGGGGTGGCTGGTCCAGCCCTTGGATTTTCCGGCCAGTGCATTGAGTATCTGAAAGGCCTCAACGCGCTGCTTGCCGAGCCGCCTGTAGTCGAGGCAGCGGACTGAGCGGCCCATGCTCTTGTAAGGCAGGAAGGTCTGCATCACTTTTCCTCCTGATTTTGGATTAGCCAGTCATACTTGTCGGTGGTCGCCCCACAGGCCCGACACACCAACGCAGACCAAGCGAAATTGTGGACGGGGGTCGGGTATCTGCACTCAGCCCGCGGGCAGAAAACAGTTTTGCCCTTTTTCCCTGCGCGGGTGTGCTTCGGAACTGGAACGAGATCGCGCCACACTTTTTTCTTAGTTAAATGTTGTACGGGGGACTTTTTCTTTTTGAAAAGCCGTTGGAAAAAGTTCATCACTTTGCCTCCTTGTTATAGACCCGTGGACCGTGGGCCACGTATAGGGCTTTGTCAACCACTAAAACACTTGACCTTCCCCGGTTTGTCTCATATGTTCCCAGTAGGCGACGAAGTGACCCTATATAATTGGAGAAGTCAGATGGATACGTCAAAGTGGAAATCAATTTTATGTCCGGTACCGGTGTACCTGTCGATTAAGAAGATGGCGAAGGAGAATGGCCGGACGATTTCTGGTCAGTTGCAGATGATGCACAAGCGTTATCGGGAGCACTATCCGGAGGGTTAGTTTGATGGAGGCGCTGTTGTTTATGGCCGTGTTGAACGTGGTTTTTTTGCTTGTTACGGAGCTTTAAGTAATGGGGCTGTCGGAGGAGGTTATTGCGCTTCGCGCGGAGGTCGCTGCTTTGAAGGAGGCTGCGACTTTATGGTCGCGTCGTAGTGGTGGAGTGCCCTGTTTGCATTGCGGCAATGAGATGATTGTGGGCGGTGACCACGACTGCGAGGACGAGGAAGAATATATCATCGTGACGAACGCGAGTTGTCCGAAGTGCGGTGGTTTTCTTTTGTTCTACACCCCGGAAAACGGCCCGGAGTACAGGAATTGAACGGCTTAAGGTTGCGCTTTGAAATGGGTTGATATAGGATTCCCTTGCGTGGCTGATCCCTGCGCACTCCTTGTGTTGATGTTAGACGGCCTCGTTTTTAATTAAGCGGGGCCGTTTTTCTATGTTGACATAGTCCCACGTATGCGATTAGTCTTCGACACCAACACAAAGGAGAAAGACATGACCGACCGATTGAATGCTCTCACTGCCGTGCTAACGGAATTGATTGGTCTTCGTGACCGGACTAAGGAGTTGTACGCCACGTTAACGGAGGAGGATGTAGAACTGCTCCTTGGTTCGTTGAGCGCGGCTATTCGCGACTGCGAGCACCTGCTGGGCGTGGAGTATGCCGGTCATCTGCTGGCGGGTGCATAAAATGACCCGCCGCCAGAGACGCCAAGTCCGTCGCGTTGGGATCGACCTCGCCTTTGCGGCTGTGGTTCTGGCCAGTGCCGCCTTGCTGGCGGTGACGGTGTGGGATATAACGGGCGACCAACTAACGATAAAGTACTCCGACGCAAATTTCTATCCTAGTGACGAAGGAGGAAACCATGAGTAAACACAAGCGAGTGTGCGTTAGGTGCAACAAGCCTTTACGGGTTCTGTCACCCACGGTAACATATCATCCTAAATGCTTCAACGAGATGTACGCGGAAGCCCAGATAATCGCGAAGGCCCAGATAATCGCGAAGGCTCCGAGGCCTCGTAGACCGTCTCGCAGTCTTAAGGTCGCGAATAAACCAGAGGAGACCGTCGACGAAAAGTTTGCGGCTCTGATTGGCACCCGTGTTTTCGAAGATGCGGGCCCACGGAAAACAGATGGAGTTAGCACATGAAAAAGAAACCCGGATTGTACGCCAACATCGCTGCCAAGAAGCGGCGCATCAAAGGTGGCAGTGGCGAAACCATGAGGAAGAAAGGTGCGCCCGGTGCGCCCACACAAACAGCGTTTAAACGGAGCAGGCTAACGGCTAAACGGACTGCATAGAAGAAAAAGAGCCCCGCTACGGCGGGGCTTTAGTTTGGGAGGACGATGTCGGGAGAGGAGCTTTATTTTGCTTCCCCCCAACTGTCACCAATTTCGATATCACACTTGGAAGGCACGCACAACGGCACCGCGTCGACCATGATCTTCGATATTTCCTTAGCCTCCTCCATCCCGGTGACCGACATGGCGATCTCGTCGTGGATTTGGATCATTGGCACACGTCCCGTCTTGTAGATATCGACCATCGCTTTCTTCGTCACGTCTGCTGCACTGGCTTGGATTAGGCGGTTCAAGGCTTTGTAGGTGTAGGCTCGTTTCAGCCGTGTGGTCTCACCGTATTCCTGCACCGCTTCCCGGTAGGGTAGCGCCTTGTTCATCGCGAAGGTGTCTGGCTCCCACGTGTCAAACCGGCATTTACGTCCCAGAATGGAGCGTACCGAGCCGCTACTACTTTTGCTATCCAGCCGGTTGATAACCCCTTTCTGGAGCCCCTTCACGAACGGCACGCGGTCGTGATACTGCCGGATCAGGGTTTTGGCTTCGTCAACTGGAATGTCTAGCTGCTCGGAGAGCTTTGTGACGCCCATCCCGTACATCATAGCGAGATTAACCACCTTAGCCTGTTTCCGGCTAATCCCGGCCATTTCGGCGACGAGGCTGTGGAAGTCTGTTTCGGGGTCGCTGTTATACGCCTCGACAAACTCTGCCGCGCCCGCCAGTTCCGCGCCACGACTTTTCCCGAATACGCTGGCGTAGTGAACCAAGATGCGTGGTTCCTGTTGCGAGTAATCTATAGCGGCCCATTTCTGGTCTTCTTCCGGGAGGAACAAGGACCGGATCAGGGGTCCTATCTCTGGATCGCGGGCCGGGATTTGCTGGAGGTTGGGGTTGTTCATCGAAATGCGGCCCGAGACGGTCCCGCCGTCGTCGGAGCGCACTTGGTTGATGTGCGAGTGGATGCGTCCGTCTTTATGGCAGTGGTTGAGCATGTTCGTGATGAACGTACCGCTGGTTTTGTTCAGGTTTCTCGCCTGCGTAATCAGGCGGGGAAGTTTTTCCGGATGCTCCTGAAGAAATGCCTTTGTGAAAGATGGCGCACCTTTTTCAGTTTGAGGGTACGGGATGCCGACCGCATCAAACGCTTTTGCAAGGGACTGTGCTGCCCAGATTTCAACATCGGTTCCGACGAGTTTCTTGATTTCACCTAAAACCTCTTTCTCTTTCTTTAGGATGGACACACGTGTCTGCTCGGCGCGGTCGAGGTCGACGCGCACCCCACGGAAGGTCATGTCCACCAGACAGGGCAGGAGGTCGAGTTCGAGGTTGGCGATTGGCCAGAGCTCTTGCGCCGTTAGTTCCGCGGAGAAGTGCGCCCAGAGCTCCAAGGTTAGTTCGGCATCGACTTCGGCATACGGCCCGACGAATTGTGCGGGCATCTTCCACATCTCGGCTTTGGGGTCGAGGCCAAATTCGCGAGCGGCTTCGGTCAGGGCTTTTTCGGATTTGGTTTTGTTGAGGTAGTCGTAGGCGAGAGCGTTCAGGGAGTAGCTGAACCTGTTCTCATCGATCAAAGAGGCTATCAACATCGTGTCGATTATGCGCCCGTTGATATCGAAACCCATCTGCTTAATCCACCCGGCGTCGTACTGAGCGTTGTGCATGATCTTATCTGCGGGACACTCGAACACTTTCTTCAGCCATTTGTTAGCAAGCCGCGCGTCGAGGTTACCGCCGCCCAGATGGTTGATGGGTAGGTACCCGGACCAATCTTCTGTTGCAACGGCGTATCCGACGACTTCTCCGTTACCGGTTGGCCACCCCGGGCCTCTGGATTTAAGGTCCGGGTCGCGTGTTTCCACGTCGATGGCGATCTTTTTGGCATCGAAGATGTTTGGAAGTTCTGCGGGTGGCACCCATTCACTTTTGGGTGCGAACATTGCCATTTGCAGGGCCATTACATTTCTCCTCCGAGAGCGCCGTAAGCAACGAGGTCCACCCATGAGTCTTCGTGATCTGGCGACTTGACCAGCCGGGCCATTTTCACTCCGGCCATGCAAAGGGCCACTTCCTTTCGGGTGACGGGGATATTCAGGATCACGCTCCAGAGGGCGGCGATCCGGTCGAAGTTCTCTGTGGCGTCCCCGTAGTCCTTGGCCCGGTCTCCGTTGATGAGTTCCTTGGCGGTACCGAGTATCTCGTCGCGTGTCATATCAAATAGCTCCGGTTTAAATCTTGGGGTTCGACCAGATAGAGGTTCTTCCTTGTTCTGGTTACACCGACGTAAAACACGCGATGCAGATCGTCGGCGTCTATTGACGCGGCGTTTAGTGCTGCGCCGGACAGGTCCGTGAACAGGACTACGTTGTCCGCCTCTCCGCCTTTTGATCCGTGGATCGTGGACACTGATACGCGGGGCTCTCCGTTGAACTTTTCACCGCGTCTCAGCATTGCGACGACGTAGGCCCGTTCGTTTTCGGGAAGGAGGTCCATAGCTTCGTGCCAGATGGCTTTTGGGTCGGCCAGCAGTCCGTGTCGGTCGATGAGGTCGTGCATGTGCAATTGCTCGCTGTCGTCCACGCCGGGAAGTTTTTTGAAGCCGCGCTCTATTCGGGTTTTGCTGGACATGTAGGAGTATACGCATCGGGCCTCTTCTCCGCTAATAGCGGCTCCTTTTCTGAGGCGTTCCCAGCCGTTGACGGCCATGCTGATTTTGTCGGAGATGGACCGTCGTCCGCGGTCGTTGAACAGGACGCCGAGTCCTCTGAGTTCTATTGCGAGAGGTGAGAGCATGTATCCGGATTGGGCCATAATGAGCCACGACCCACTTTCGGTGTCGGACAGGTCGAGTTCGGCGAGGTCGTTGACGTGCTCAACCTTCCCCCGTTCTTCCCGGGCGAGGTAGGTCTTGGGGTAACGTCGGTTGATGCGACTGACGATCCGTTCTGCGACCTCATGCACGGAGCTTGGGACGCGGTAGGACTGCGACAGGGTCTCGGCCCCTCCGGGTAGGTTAATGAAGTGGTCAACGTCGGCCCCTGCCCATCTGTAAATGGCCTGATCGTCGTCACCGGCGCAGTACATGCGTTTGGATTGGCTGTCGAGGATGTGTGCGATATCCCATTGCAGGGGGGACAGGTCTTGTGCTTCGTCGAGGAAGGTCAACTGAAACGCTGGGCAGCACACGTCGGCTTGCGCAACGAATTGGGCCAGCATGTCGGTGAAATCGTACATGCCGAATTTCTCTTTATACGCGGTCAGTCCTTCATCGATGTATTTAACAAGGTTCCAATCCAGATACAGGTTGCTGTCGTTGTACTCGTCGCGCAACGCAGTTTTCTTGAGCCGGGCTAGGTTAATGAGCGAGAGCACGGGGTCGTTCACTTTATTATCGAAAGTGTCACCGGCGGAAACTCCCCCACTGGCCATTTCGAAGCGGTGCCCAAGGACTTCGCCAAGTTCTCTGTAGTTTGCGGCCTGCATTACGTCTTCTGACCGGATGCGGACTTGGGACAGGGCGAAGCTGTGGATGGTCCGGAAATGCCGGAGGTCTTCATCCGGGTTTAGGTTGAACCTTTTAGCCGCCCGCTCTTTTGCTTCGTTCGCCGCTTTTCTTGTGAAGGCAAGAAAGGCAATGTCGCGAGGGTGGGTACCGCCGTCCAACGCTTCCTCCACCATGTTAATCAGCGTTGTTGTTTTCCCCGTTCCCGGAGGTCCGAATATTCGAAACATTCTTTGCCCTTTGCTTTGCCACTATTACTCTTACTCGCTCTCTACTTAGGCCGTACTTCCGGCCTATTGCGGCAAGTGTCATCAATTCTTCTTTCCACAACCTCAGTATTTCAGCGTCTCTTTCCATTAAAATGGTACCTCGTCCTCTTGGAATTGCGGTGCTTCAAGATCGATGTCGGAGACATTGAAGGCGGGAACGGCCCACACTCGTACAGACCTGCCCTTAATTCGCATCACCGTGCTCTCCCCGTGGATATCTCGAAGGCGCTGCGCAATCTTGTGCGTCTTGAGTTCAAAGAACTTGTTCTTTTTCAGGTGGCCCTCGAAGTCGCGGAGCCTGAAATAGGTTGTACCGCGCTCGTCGTCGGTCCACGGGCGGCGCAGAAGGATTTCCTCCTTGTCCTGCGCCTGCTGGAGGTGACGGCAAAACTCTTCGAGGTAATCGTAGAACTGTCCGCCAATGCTGGCGTCTTCGGCCACTTCCATAATCGCGCTATCGTTGTCACGCATCTCGCTCATCAGGGCGCTGATGCGCTGCTCCCAAGTCTGTTTCGCAGATGTCAGGGGCATAAAGTTCAACTGCTCAACGCACGCTTTCTGGAAGGCGATCTGGTTTGTCAATCCGTCGGTGTCCAGTTCCAACGGCTCGCCGTTTACGTCCAAGAACCAGACCGGAGGGTCGGAGTTGTATTTCCGGAGATTCGCCACTGCCGCACCTTGAGAGCCTGCACCAATTCCAAACTTTCGCGTCATGCACAACCCTTTGTCGCAGTGCGCGTTGATGGGTGCGTCGTTGCACTTGTAGATGTAGTCTTTCCGGCTCAAGGCTTTGGCGACAGCCGTCACCTCGCTTAGGGGCAAGGGCGGCTCCAGATACATCAAATTGTACGTCAGGATTTCGGTTTCCCAGCTATCGGGAAACGCCTTCCGAAGGTAAACGCCAATGTTAAACAGGCCGTTGTTGCGGCCACCTTCCGATATCTTGTCCTTGAACAAAATCTGGAGGCAGGGTGGAGCGCCAGCCAAATTGGATTGTGGGTCATCCTTGATTTGCAGCGCTGTTACCTGCTCGGGCGTTTGCACGTATGTTTCGTAGAGTTCGAAGAACTCTTCTATCGTGGCTGCCAGTCCGTCGTCCTTGATCGCGTACCGCAGCCCGCCGTCCGCATCGAAATAGGGGAGGTTCAGGAAGTTACCGACATCCCCTCTGTCGAGATGCAGGACGACCTGTTTCGGGAACACCTCGCTCCCGCCATAGCCCAGTGCCGCGGCGACCTGTTGCAAGGTCATCTGCATGTCCTTCGCATCGATAGGCTCGTTGGTGAACAGGAAGCAGTGCGCTCCACCGGACTTGCTGCGGCAAACCACCAACGGCAGCTTCATACGTCGAACCTTATCGACCAACACCTTGTGGTCGAGGGGATACTGGTCTACGTCCACGCAGCCCCAACGGCACTGGTTGTTCTCGTCAATCGGAACGATGCCCAGAGACTTTGTGCCAGCCAGATGCTCTTCCCAATGAGCCTTCGTCCGCGGCTTCTTGATGATCGCCGCTCGACCGGTGCTCTTGCCGGACGCGGATTGTTTTTGAACTTCAAATGTGCCGTACGCGGCCTGCAAGCCGTCAAAGACGGACTTGAATTTTTCTAAATGCATTTGGTGACCCCGTGGGCAAGAAAAGGGCGGGGGATTGCCCCCCGCCATTTGAACTAGAACGGAACTTCGTCGTCCATGTCCGCGGTGGTTGTGCCACCGCTCTCGTTCTCGTGCTTCACCAAGACCTCGCCTTGAAGGACGCTTTCGGAGAAGGTCTTGGCCCGGAGATACAGGGCCGCGTCCTCGACAGGTCCTTCACGGCTCACGTCCCAACCGTGCCAAGAGCCCTTCGCGTTTTCCTCGCCCACGCTCTTCAACCGGTAAATGTGACTAAATCTCGGCGGGGAGAAAGGCCCGTTTTTGCCTTGCAACGTGATCGAAGAGATCATGCTGTTCCACTTACGAGACCGCTTCAACTGCGTAGACTTCATCGCAATCAAAGCCGTTTCAACCAAACCGTCGTCGCTCAGTAGCAGAACAAAGTGCTGGTGCGTTTCATCCAGATATTCGCCGTTACCACCGACGACGTAGTCCTTGAAATCTTCGCCAGAGCGCTCGGTCTTAGGTATGTTCAAATCACCGGGCGCATAGATTGCCTGCGGAGCACCCGAACCGGAGCCCCGCGGAGCCCAGACAATGAACCGGCGCATGTAAGCGCAAGGAATAACCCGCACGCCTTCTTTGCCCTTGTAAATCTGGTTCGTAACGGTGTTGAAAAGGTCGCCCTTTCGAGCCTCCTCTAACTCGTCCAAGATCGGATCGAGCCCGGACAGGATTTTGAGGAACGGGAGAGCAAGGTCATCTACACCCATGTTCTCCATACCTGCGCCAGCGTCGTCTTCAAACATGCTGGCGTCGAACTGCGCGACTTCGCTGGAAGTCTTCTTAGCTACGGCATTAGCCATGACTATTTACTCCTTGTGATTGTTGCACGGTGTCCGACCCATGCGCCGAACATTTCCATAGGGAACGAGTCCCCGTTTTCCACCCGTTCGCGAACGAAGGCCCGCAACGTCTGGGGGTGGACGCCAGTTTTCTGCTCGGCGATATAGCCTTCGCTCTCGGCAACGGCCCGAAACGCGTTGGCCTGATCATCTTCGCCGCGACCAAACTCGCACGACACGGTATTTTTGATGATGTCATCAAACCCGTGTTCGCGAAGCCACTCGTATGCAGCGGGGCGTTGATCCACCGGGATGGAACCCCCGTATGTCGGCTTGATCTTAATTTTGGAACCGTCGTCCAAGGTCAATTCGGAAAGGCCCATTTCGGCAAAGACCGTAGGGAGGTCTTCGTCTGTAAGTTTGAGCAATTCCTTTTTCTCTCGCTTGAGTTTGGCTTCAAGGTCCGATACGGTTATTTCCTTGTCTCGAATTTGGCGAGCAATTGAGGCGACACTGCCCAACTCGCCTTGATCCAGCTTCTCAACATTGCTGGCGATGTTGGCCTCGAAATCAGCCTCCATCTCTTTCAACAGATCGTTCATTCTCATTCTCCTTCTTCGTTAAACCAGCTTGTAGGCCGGTTGACGTTGCCGTTTATATGCTGATATAATCGGATAGTCAACAGCCGAATGGGGAAAATAAAATGCGGAAGGTTTACCAGAAGAACAAATTTGTTTTCGGGGTTGGAGTAAACGACGCGGATTATGTGGTGAAGCCTATTTCACCGGGCGGCAAGCGAGAGAGGTGTCCTTTTTATACGGCGTGGAAAAACATGCTAGGGCGGGCCTACGACACGAAACACCACGCATTTTTCCCCACCTACATTGGCGTCACCGTATGCGAGGAATGGCACTCGTTTATGGCTTTCAGGGCGTGGATGATGGGGCAAGACTGGGAGGGGAAGCATTTGGACAAGGACATACGCCAACCCGGCAACAAACATTATTGCCCGCAAACCTGTATGTTCGTGACTCAGCAAATCAACAACCTCTTACTAGACTGTGCCGCCACAAGAGGCGACTTACCCATTGGTGTTGGCCGTTGCTACGGTCGTTATAAGGCCCGCGTAAGCGAAAACAACAAGTCAAAACACCTCGGCCTATTCGACACACCGGAAGAAGCGCACCTCGCGTGGCGAAAGGCCAAGGTCGCCATCATCCGTCGCGCCGCGATGACCGGCGACATCTACCTGTACGCAGGCCTGATGCCGCGCGCCAAGCTTATCGAACAAGGGGAAGCAGCATGACCGGCTACGTCTTCGGCACGGAGCCCTACGATCACCAACGCACCGCGTTCGAAGATTCGTGGGCCGCGGAATATTATGCTTTGTTGATGGAGATGGGCACAGGCAAGTCTAAGGTCGCGATAGATACCGTCGCCGCGCTCTACGAAGCGGGGGAGATCAATGCCGCCCTGATCGTCGCGCCGAAGGGCGTTTATGCAAACTGGGTGAAGGGCGAGTTACCTATCCACATGCCCAGTCGGATTGACCGGCTCGTTGTCCAGTGGATACCAGCAAAAACCAAAAAGTTTGAGGAAGAGGTGACTGGTCTTCTGGATATTGAGCCCAACCACCTTCGCATCTTTGTTATGAATGTGGAAGCGCTATCCTCGCCCCGTGGCGCGAGGGCCGCGTACGAGTTTCTCAAGCGCTACCCCAACAGTCTGATGGCTGTGGACGAGTCCACGACGATCAAGAACCGCTCTGCCAAGCGCACGAAGAACGTGGTGAAACTGGGGGAATACGCAAAATATCGGCGCATCCTGACGGGTTCCCCGGTTACGAAGAGTCCGCTCGATCTCTATGCGCAGTGCTCGTTCCTGTCGGACGACGCGCTTAATTTCAAGAGCTACTTCGCTTTCCAGAACAGGTACGCGGTCATTCAGCGGCGGACGATGGGGCACAAGTCCTTTCAGGAGGTGACGGGTTATCGGCGTCTGGACGAGCTATCCGAAAAGCTGGAGCGGTTCAGCAACCGGGTTTTGAAGTCCGATTGTCTGGACCTGCCTGACAAGGTGTATATCCGGCGGGATGTTCCGCTGACGCAGGAACAGAAAGTGCTGTACGCGCAGATGAAGAAGCTGGCGCTTGCGATGTTCGAGAACGGCGAACTGGCGACGACGGCCAGCGTGCTGACGCAGATCATGCGGCTCCAGCAGATATGCTGCGGGTTTTTAACGCCCGACGATGGCGAGGTGCAGGAGATACCGCATGGTCGTCTGGATGCGCTGCTCGAAATTGCGGAGGAGGCGCAGGGTAAGGCGATCATTTGGGCGACATACACGCATGACATACACGCGGTCCGTGATGCGTTGGCCGCGAAGTACGGTCCTGAGACCGTGGCCACGTATTACGGTGCGACGCCACAGGACGAGCGGCAGGAGATTGTCAATGCTTTTCAGGCCATGGACAGTCCGCTTCGGTTTTTTGTGGGCCAGCCCCGCACCGGTGGTTACGGCATCACGCTAACTGCCGCCAGCACGGTGGTTTATTACTCGAACAGCTATGATCTGGAAATCCGGCTTCAGTCAGAGGATCGGGCGCATCGTATTGGCCAGAAGAAGTCTGTCACTTACGTCGATCTGGTCTCGCCGAAGACGATTGATGAGAAGATACTGCTTGCTCTGAAGGACAAGATCAATCTTGCCGGTCAGGTCTTAGGTGAGAAGACGGCTAACTGGATCATCTGATCTGGAGCATACTTCCGATACCGTGGTGCACTGCGCCGCCGTTCCGCATGGGCCGCGCGAACGGCTGGAAGTTGGGCTGCTGGAAGAAGGGTGTTTGAAGCGTGACGGGTTGTCGGATCGGCGGGTTGACCAAAGGCCGCGTGGTTGGAGCCAAGTTAAACCCCGAAGTGCCAACATCTGTGGTGTTTATGGGCACTATGGGAAAGGCCGTGCCCGCCGTTTGAGCGTCGCCACCGACGTTGAGGTCTTGTTCTTGTATGGTTGTGCCCAGAGAAAGGATGCCGTACGGGTTTGTTACGTCCAAGGCGGGATCGCCGCCACCTTGGTCCTCAAAGCCACCAAGGCTCGCGGTGGTGGAAGGGCCACCGGTGGAAGGTCCACCAAGGGATACGTTGCCAACAGCGTCTGCAATGCTCCCGAAGGATACGTTGCTATTTCCGTGTGAAAAGCCTCCCGGCGTCGTATCGACGCCAATGGCATTTGCAACAGCTTCTCCTAGGGGGCCCATACCGGGAGCACTCGTGGAGATGCCTTCCGGGCCAACACTGACAGTTGTATCGACGCCGACGCCTTTGGCAAGACCTTCGACCGCCACAGCAGCGAGCGCTGCTACGGGGCCACCAATCATCGCCGCCGCAATGGCGGGCACACTGAAATCAAGGCTCGGCACCCCTCTTCCGAACTCGTTGTGGGTTCGGCCTATGTCTATTGGGCTGATAGCGTTGAAAAGGCTTCTCCCAAAGCTCGGGGCGATTTGCGCTTCGTAGGCGTCCTGCTCGCCCTGCGCGGCGGCCATCGCCGCCGCTTCGTTAGCTTGATTTGTTTCGTTGTTGGGGTCGTTTGGGTTATTGGGGTCATCGGGAGTTGGCGCGGAGAAATCACCGTAGCTTACGTTCGCGTCGTTGGGACCCGGATACCCCATATCGGGGCTACCAGCGGGGCCACCACCACCGCCGCCACCACCACCAGAACCCAGAAGCATGCGCTTACGAGCCCAATAATCGTCGGCGTCCACACCAAATCCGGCATATGTGTCGTTAAAACCGTCTGAGAAGGGACTTTTACGCTCGTATTTCATGTGGTTTTCTCCGAGCGGTCGGCGTTAGGGGCTCTTACAAAATATAACCGGTCGTTTTCAATTCGCTTCATAAACGCCCCGTCTTTTTTGTACACGCCAAGGTAACGCTCCGTTAAATCTTTTTGAACCAGACGGCCTATCTTCAACGTGTTGTTGTATGGGGCGACGATATCCATAAGGTAAAGGTCCCCTGACTCGTGGTCCGTGGACCAGTCTCCGGCCTGTATTTCCCTTGTTTTAAGAAGGTAACCCTTTGCGGCTTCGGGCGTTAGGAAAGCATGGCTGTAAAATCCAATTGGTTCTTCGTTCTGATAGAAAACCTTTAGCCTCCCCGCTGCGATGGCGGGAAGTATTAGACGCTCAAGGTCGTGCACAAACCAATTCTTGTAGTTGGTCTGAAACATCAGCTTAAGAACGTCTTCGATCACCCCATCAGGCTCCCGATACCCTGCTGCTGCCGGATCATTCCCGACGCCGAGTCGTTAGGGAAGAGGGCCGCGTACTGCTGGCGCTGTTGCGGGTTTGGTTGTGCCGGTGCAGCCGCCACGGCAGTCGGGACCGCGGTCCGTGGCGGTGCGGGGGGTACCGGTTGTGCTGCGGCGACCTGACGCACCGGAGCCGCCGGAGGCCGGACGGAGGAGAGGTCATCGGGCTCTCCTTGAATTGCGTCGATAACCGGGGGTACCGTGCGTATTATGGCGCGAGTAGGAATCCCGGTCGATAGATACTTAAACCTGTCCAACAACATCTTGTTAAGCCGCTTGGCAATGTTCATTTTTTCAGTTGCGGACTGTGGGCTGCGAAGAGCTTGAACCGCCATTTTAGGGTCACTGATGATCGCCAGCATCGCGTCGGCTTGCAGCAGCTCCGGGATTTTATACATGAGGCGCTGCATAAACTGTGAACCAGCTTCGGCTTCAACCAGACCTGTCGTTCTTCCGCCGGGAATAAGGCTACCCGCCCTCTGCCCAAGCTTAGCACCCGCAATTCGAACATACATATCGAACAACATCGGTGCGTCATTTTGAAAACTGCTGACATCGCCTCCGGCCAGAAGATTGCCCTTATAGACAATCATCTTCTCTGCGGACTGCTTTATGCTCCTGTACTCCGAAGCCTCTATTACCCCCTTGTCAAGTAGCATGTCCATAAGCGGCTTGCTTCCGTTTGGCGGGGCATTAAAAAGGGTGTTGTAAAAACTCTCTGGCCTAAACGCATCTAACTGGTCGATAGGACTTGTGCTTGCGGGATTAGCGTCAGAAAGCCCAACCCTAAAATTGGATTCTTCCAAGGCCCACCGAATGGTGTTGTCTTTCAAACCCTTAATGGCGTCTTCCGGAACAAAGCCCTGTAGTGAGAGTAAAGCCTTTCGTACTTCCTCGTCGCGGCCTTCACCTATCGCCATCACCTTCCCCTCAATACGACGAGAGGGGACGGTAATGAACCTAAGCACTTTAGTTAGTTCGGCATCGGGATTATCGGCACCGTAAATATTTCCGATTAGATTGCGGGGGTTTTCCGTGTTTCCTGCTTTTGAAAGGGCTTGAGAGCCTCTTAAGAACTCTCGGTAAATCTCCTCTTTCGCAACGGCGACACGAATAAAATCGTCGGCGGATTGCTCGCCACCAATTATTTGCAGGAAGCTTTTATTAAGGTCCGGGAAAGTTTTCATAAGCTCCGGATTATTTGTCTGGAAGTCGGCCACAACACGCGCTTGTGCTTGCGCCACTTGCGCGGGTGTCTGCCCCGGAGTATCTGTGGCGACCCGTGTTAATTGAGCCACAACGAGGCCAAGAGCGTTGTTTAAGGTGTTCTCGACGCTGCCCCCTTGAGAAGCGTCCAGCTTTGCAATAGCCGTCTGCACCTCCGGAAAGTCCGTGGCTTGTCTCCGTAGCTCGTTATCCAACTCTAAAAGTTGCCGTGCTCGGAGCTCTAAGGATTCGGGGCCCCCTGCCCGCAACGACCGAATAAGCTTGGAGTCATCGATTACGTCTTGCCCCGCCCGGTTTTTACGCACCACTTCACCGGCAAAAGACCGTTTTACAAAGTCGTTAAAGGCAAAAGAGACGGCACGGGCGCGATTGTAAGCCTCCGTTCCGGGGACGCGGTCCAAGTCCGATAAAATCGACGTTTGAAGTTCCGCCGCAAGGCGTCCAAAAGAAGCTTTGTCCGGGTTTTCTCTACCAAAGTTCAAAAGACTACTTCGCGCGGAAGTCAAATCCTTCAAGACAATGTCTTCGCCTTCCTGAGAAAGTATCCCACCTTTAGGCCGTGCATTGGTCACAGCCCCGTATTCGGTAAGCTCTTGTTTTTTTGCATCTAATAGTTTTGCTAAACTAGAAAAATCAGGGCTTTCCATGCTTCGGCGATAAGAAGCTCCAAGGACAAGCGGGGCCCCCCTCTCGGCAAGTAAAGCGTCAATTTCATCCAACCGATCAGCCCCGCTTAGGCGATGCGCACGGTGAAAACGGGCCATGAAGTCCTCGTTTTGAGGAGTCCACCTATTGATATCCAGACTTTCCATAAGAGTATCAAACTGCTCACGGGCGCGGGTGCTTCCTTCCGTAGAATACACCTCCGACATTTTCTGACGTGCGGGCCTTGTTGCAAGGTCCTTCAAATCTACGTGAGGCAATCCCAGTTTTGCCTTCAGGTCCGAAACAGATTTTTCTACCGCTCTGAAGTCCGAAGTTTCGAGTAACCGAGAAAGGTCAGCGGGGCTCAAACGCGCCATTTCGTCGTCAAACGTGGCAATGAAATCAGGAACTCCGTCCTGTATGCTCCCTTGAGATAACACGTCTTTAGGGATCACAAAATAAGGCTCAACATCCTTCCAAGCGGCCTCTTCAATGTCCCGCAATAATCTGTTTTCAGCCCCAATAACATCGGCCAGCTTTTTTTGCACAACAGCCATGTCCGCGGGGTCACCTAATTTAGCCATTGCCTCCGACATGTTTTGAAGGCTGCCACTTAACCGCATAGTCATAAGGGTGGACATCAGGTCCCGGTTCATTTTAGTGGCGATTTCCGCAAGCCCCGGATCGTCCATACTGTAAAACGAACTGATCACATCCATTTGCGACTGCATGCCGCGCATAAACCCACTCTTCTCCAGAAGCTCTCTTTGCTCGGGGCGAAGGGTTTGCAAAACTCGTTGCGTCAACTTTCTCCCAGCCACAGATTCGGGGACGGCTTCCGAAAAAACAGCCGGACGCTGGTCGGGCGGGCGAAGTTTGAGGTTTCCTTTACCGTCAGCTTCAAAATACAGAGCACGTATTTTGTCCGCCTCTGGCCCTGTAATGTCTTCCGGGCGAAGCGAGTCAAGACGAGACCCCGTGTTTTGGTCTATTCTACGACCCCCAAAAAACATTCCTTCGATAGCGGTTGCCAGTGCTTCAGGGTCTTCCCCAAATTCGCCTATGTAATACTGAAGTGTCCGAATAACTTCGGTTTCCGCTCGTTTTTTTGCATATAAAGGGTCTTTTGCTCTGTCTGAAGCAAATTGTCCCAACCGTTTAAGAAGACCCTCTCCCTTAACGCTGGACAACCCCGCCACAAGATTTCGTAGAGGCAGGTATTGAGCTAAGGCCAAACCCGTGGGCGTAAAGCCCGCGTACAGCATTTCCGCAGTAAAATTGGTTTTTGTAGGGTCGTCTTCCGCGGCACTTCTTACCAGATAGCCTGTGGCGGGGATAGCGACGGATTCCGTTGCAAGTACGGCGGCTTTCCCCCCCGGCGTCTCTTTTTGAAAAGCTTTACCCCCACTTACCAGAAACGACTCCACCTTGGCGAGAGCGCGATTTCCACGCGAAGTAGCGTCTCTGTAAGCGGCTCTTTCTGCGGCTGTTCGTGCCGCAAAATCTACCAGAGGAGTGACTACCTCGTCCCCCTCAACCGCCACCTGCGCTACTTTTTTCTCAGCTACAGACATTCTTTCGGCTAAGGCCGCCAAATATTTTTGTAAAACAGGGTTGGCGGCCTCTTCGGCGGTTTGCACCGTCTGCGTCAGGTGTGCCCGAAGGCCACGAATCTTTTGTACGGGGTCCAACAATCTGGCTACAGCAAAGTTTTTTGAAGGCAACGTGGCTGGAAGAAAGATGCTTGGAACCATTCTTGCGGTTTCTTTTAGCGAGACCAGTTGTGCCCGCGCCTCTGGGGTAAGGCTGGAAACGTCAACGTCTCCAAAAATTTTGTTGATGGTGTAGTCTACACCGGTGCCCACAGCGACAGCACTGCCCAACCCCACCACTGCTGCCGAAGGAATTGCATACTGGGGTTTCTTCGCAGCTATCGCCGCCCGACTTCCGATCTTGGCCCCTCCCACTAAAGCCGCCGTTTCCGCAGCACCCGGCGTGACTCCGCGTAGGAACATACCTGTTCGTGTGGGTGCTCCGGGGTCGCCCATTTCTTTCAAGCTAGTTAGGTAGCTTATGACCTGACGGTCAGTGAGTTTTTCTCCGGGTTCTATCCCCGTTACGAACTCATTCAAAAATAGTGAGTTCCCGCTGGTTAAAGATTCGATGGGGGATTTGCTACTCGGAAAATATTCCGGGTATTGATCCGCCAGTGCGTTTGCCACAAAGTCGGCAACATGTGCATTCGCCGGAATGTCGTTCTGTTCCGCCTCACTAAGTAGTAAGTCTAAAAAATCCGGCTTAAGTCGGACGGCCCCCATATCCGCGGCCCGTCCAACAAGCGATATCTCTCGGTCAGGGAGCGGCCCCTGAAGTTCCGGAATTACAATTTTACCGGTGCTGCTATACGCTTCCGCGGGGGTAAGGGGCTCGGTGGAAGTTACAAGTTTCTGCTCTTCATAAGGCAACATTTATTGGCCCCCCCCTAAAGCGTCTCTGATTGCCCCGTCGTAAGCTTCTTGTTGTTCAGGGGTCCGAGTTACGGTTCCGCTGAAAGCTTTAAGCCTTTGAATCATTTCCCAAGCAATTGCTCGGCCTGACTGCGCCCGAGCCAACTCGGAGTCGCTGTACCCTGTTGGTTTTCGAATAACGTCGTGATTCCGCCGCCATATAAAGGTGTAGCCCTCGTAAAGAGATTTTAACTTGTTCCTTGCCGCCTGCTCGCTGTTCCCCAAAAATCCGGGTTGGGCAAAGCGGTCCCTATACGTGTCCAGTTCTTTTTGATTAAGCCTTGGGGTTGAGCTAAGGCCAACGGACCCCATTGACGCGAGAAGTTCTAATGTGTTGTTTGCTTGGGCAACATCCCCGCCAAAAGTTTCCCCACCAGTAAATTTGGAAACAAGATTACCCAAGCCGCCGTAACCTTGAGTGAATAAGTCCAGTTTTTTAATAGCTTCCTCAATGGGCATGCCGTTTCTTGAGCTGCCAAGAAGAATGCCCATTTCTTCTAATCTTTCTTGTTCCGCCTCCATCCGCTGCCTGTAACGGGCATACTCTTCGGGGTCGTCTCCTTCAGATATAGGCACAATACTGGAAACAACAGCGCGGACATCTCCGTCAGCAATGCTTTCGGTAATGCGTTGGGCCTCCTGCGACATCCGGAACTTTCCAAACGTGTCGTAGGCCGTCTCCGGGGCTATTTGAATCCAATTCGACAACTCTCCGCGGGGGAGTATCGCACCCGTGTTCAGGTCCACCACCTCGTCGCCTTTTTGCCCAAGGTACTTAATCGTCGGGGTAAGTCCGGCCCCGCCTAAGCCCATGTACATTTTACCGGCCATCTCATTCGGCGGAGCCTCATACTTCCGAAGGGACCCGGCATATTTTTTATATTCTGCCGCTGTAAGCGCTATGGGATCACCCGGATTAAACGTCTTTTCGACGGGCACACCATTTTGGACCACCGTCATTGTAAACGGCGCGTTCACCGTGTAAAACTCAGGTGTGCTCGCCGCTAAGGCCTGCTCCGCGCGTTGGACTGCGAGCATTCCAGATTTATAGTCGGCATCGGTGTCAAGGGCCCGTTCCCGCAGCTCTATATCCGCGTCTTTGTACTTTGCGTCAAATTCGCGTTGTATCCGGTTTCGTTCCTCTTCCAGTCTTGAGCCAAGCATAAGGCGACCGCGCTGGAGTTCATCTCCGGCGTCCAATTTCCGAAGTTCGTATCCGTTGAGTACGTTGTCACGCGTCAGCGTATCTTCGAACGCAGCTTGCCGGTTGGTAACCGCATGCTCTTGTTGAAGTTCCGCTAATGCCGTTTGGAGTTTCCCCCGAGCCTGAACTTGGGCCATCCCTTGAGTCCCTGTCAGATTGGCGAGGTCAAGGCGCAGGGCCCTATCTAATTCGCTCAACCGCGCGGCATGGTCACGAACGGTTTCGTTTTCCGTCCGCTTAAAAGATTGAGCATCAATCGCGCTGGCACCTTGGATAGCGCCTTGCAGTAAAAGGTTGTTCCGACGGTCTAGGGACTCCCGGCGGTGTTGAACTTCCCCCTGTGCAGCGCTAAGTGCCGCCGTTTTAGGGACGGACTTCAGTGCATTGAAGGCAGCAATTTTCTCAGACACCGTTTGAGGCAGCGCGGAAGCCGCGCCCGCAAAACGAGAAGCCAAAGACCCCCGCATCTGCTGCCCTGTTCGAGGATCAACATTCGACGCAAGGTTTAGACCTGCCGCAGCAACGTCAAAAAGAATTTGAGACTGTGTGGACGATTTAGCGTTAGGGTCCGTCAAAACCTCTTCGTAAAAAGGAAGGATTTCACCATACACCCCTTTAATGTCTTTAGGAGAATAGGTCTCTCCCGCCGCGCTTACGCCCTGCATTGCACGCCGGACATTTGCGTAAGGTTGGAGACTTCCTACGCCGCCACTTTCGCTTTCTGATTCGGACATTTAGACCATTCCTTGCATCGGCGGCTGCGGCGTGTTCGCCAGCGACATTACTCCTCCAGACATATCACCCTGTACCGGAGTTGTCATCTGTTCCGCGGCCAGCGGGCCAATCCCACCGTCTACCGGCATGCCGCCGGGAGCCGTGGGCTCCGGTGCGGAGGCCATCATCATGACGGGCTGCAACAGCGCTAAAACGGATTCCGGAGTCTGGGCCGCGTCTTCTGGACCGACCAACTGAGCAAGTTCCTCGCGACGGGCCTCCACAGGGGCCTGATCGCCACGGGTCATGTTCATCATCTCGCCGTAGTTTTCTGCCGTCTCGGGGTCACCAAAACCCTGAGCGCCCTGCTCGATCATAGCACCCATTTCGGGGGTTCCCGAAGCGGCCATAGCCTCCATGACAACGCCCTGCTCGGACGGCGGAAGGGCTGCTGCGGCGGCAGGCATTTCCTGCGCCATCGAAGCCATGTCCTGCGGCATCACCATTCCCGGGCCACCGTCTTGGCGACGGATTACGACGCCGCCGTTGCGATAGCGGGGTACCATGTTTCTGGGGTCCATTTCCATATCACCGCGAGGCGGGAAGGTGTTCTGCCCCGGGTCCGGCTGCATGTCCCGGAAATACTCCGGGCTCATCTGGACCGGCGGCGCAAGCTCTTGAGACGGCGGAGGAGGGAAACCACCAAGCATGCCCGCTCCTTCTTCTTCGCCCGTGGTCATCGGTCCAAGCATAGAAGGCGGCATGGGGACGTAGCCGCTCTGCCCGCGCGGCCCTGCCGGGGACACGGTGTTTGGCCCGGTGACGCCCTCTCGCATCATCATCTGCTGCGCCGCGTTAATTTCGGCAATTTCTTCCTGAGAAGGCGCACGCCCATACTTGTCAAAGAAGGCTGTAATTGCAGCTTGCAGTGCGGGATTGCCGCCCTGTTGCATATAAACGGGTCCGCCGCCGCCGTACTGCATGGGGGCAACGCCACCACCACCGCCGTACTGCATGGGCTGAACTCCACCACCATACTGCATGGGTTGAACTCCACCACCGTACTGCATGGGTTGAACTCCACCACCGTACTGGAACATCTGTCGATTCATTACGCCGCGATTCATCATCCGAATAGTCCTGACTTTGCTACACCTGCCGCTGCCCCGAGTCCCGCAATGCCAAGGCCCAGATACTGCTGGGCCGGGGACACTGCCGGGGAAGCTGCCGCGGAAATTGTCTGTTGAGAGGAGGGAGCGCCCTTATAAATATCCGAAAGGAAGGAAACGCGTTGATAGGGCTCATATAATTGGGCCAATTCGCTCTGCCGCTGGGCCTCGAGTTCGGCCTGCTGCTGCTGTTGCTGCTGCTGTCCCATTTGGAAAACGCCCTGCTGTTCGGCCAGAAGTCGGTCCGAAAGGGTCTCCCCGAGAGCAGATTGGCGCAGGCCAAGGGTGCCCAGAGCCTCGCCGCTTTGGAGCCCAAGGGTGCCCATAGCTTGACCCGCCTGCAACCCCATCGAGCCAATCTGCTGACCGCCCTGCTGACGGCGAAGCATCTCATTCTGAGCCGCGGACTGAGCCTGAAGGAAATTCTGGGCTTGCGATTGCGCGAGGGCCGTGGCGCGATTTCGGTTGTTCTCGCTCGTCACAATGGCCGCGCGGCCACCGCCATACGCACCCGCACCCGCGGCTTGTAGGCCCTGCTGGGCGTCTTGAATGTTATAGGTCCGGTTGATCTCGTCCTGAAGCGCACCCTGATAGGGGTTCATATACGAGGAAATCATCTCCGCGGTCAGCGGACCAGAGCCCTGACTAATCATCTGCTGGCCGGTGGCCACGCCGGGCTGGATGTAATTGCTTGCGGCTTGCTGCGCACCGGTGATGGGAGAGTAAGCATCCCCCATCGTCTGGCCACCTTGCTCAATATATGGTCGGTAGGCTCCAATGCCCTGTTCAGCGAGGGTGAAAGCTGCTTCCTGAAGGCCGGACGGAGCGGCCACCTGCTGGAAAGGGAGAGAAATAGGCTGGTCAGCAAGTGTTCTTGCCGACTCCATCAGGCCCAGCTTTAGGGCCTCTACTTCCGGGGCTTCCCGTTGGATAATTTCTTGTGTTTCAGCCATTAGGACATTGCCCTTTCGCGCCGCTCAAGGCCACGCATCATATCATACATGTTATTGATGCCACCCGCACCATTTACGGCGTCGGTAGTCATCACAAATTCGCCCGGCATCAACATCGCTCGGACGCTGTCTTGGCCGGGTACGCCCTCGTTGGGCATGATCCCACCGGTTCGACGGGGGTAGACCTCGCCGCCGTCAGCCAACGGACGAACGAACGGGTTTTGACGCTGCTGCTGCTCAACAAGGGCCGCGAGCCGTGCGCGGTCTTCCGGGGTGTTAAACCGGGAGGCCACGGTGTATCCGTCGTTGGCGCTGACGTTCGGGTAGTTGACCGTCGTAGCGGTGTTACTCAAAGCATATTTCTCGGGGTCCGCGGCGAACAGGTCCGCGCCCGTCGGCTGTCCAGAGACAAGGTTAAGCTGTTCTTCCGGTGGCGTGTCGAACATGCCGCCAAGATAAGCCGCACCTCCCGCAAGGAGCCCAGCAGGGCCGTACTGGCGGAGCATGCTGGGACCGGAGTCGGCCACAAGGTCTCTGGCGATTGCGAGCCGTTCCACACTGTCTAATCCGGCGTACGCCGGATTTCCAGACACTGTCGTCACAGCGTCCCCAAGGTCCATCTTGCTGCCGCCGAACATCGCACGCTCCGCGCTGTCCAAGCTTGGGTTGTTCAAGAAACTCCCCACATCTTGGGAAAAGCTTGTGGGCTGTGGGGTGTTGCCGGGAAGCGGAGTATACACGTCGCCCGCAGGAGGGGGCCCGAAGCCTGCGTTCATTTCGATGTCGGCAGCGGCGGCTCTTTGGGCCTCCGTCAGGGAAAGTTTGTCCGTCACGGCATCTGTGCTCTCTCCCCCAAACATCTCGTCGTAGCGCGCCGCGCCCGTGCCGAAGAGGTCGCCCTTCTGGAAGAAGGTGCGGTCGTTAAAAGTCTTGGTAATAGCAGAACCCGTCTTGCCCAATCGGCCAACGGGGTCGCTGACCGCGCCCTTCACGTTTTGACCAAACGTGCCTTGACCAGTGAAACCTGCCGTAACAGCGCCAACGCCAGCGGAAATAGCCGCCGCCTTCAAGGCGTCGCCCATGTCGCCGCCGCTAATGAAGCTGGCGATGCCGGAACCCAAAGCCGCACCGAATACGGGGCCCAATGGCGTGGCTGCAAGAACAATAGGCAGAACAATAGGTGCCGCCTTTTTGACGACGCTTTTTACGGCTTTGAAAGCACTGGAAAAGAACCCAAACTCCATAAGGCCCGTTTCAGGGTTGATGGAGTTCGCCGTAGAACCGACGACATACTGCTCGGGGTCTTCAATACCCATCTCTCGAAGATGGGAAAAGATGGATTCCCGAAGCTCTGGGCTCCGCTCAATCAAAGGGGCGGGAACAACCAGTTCGCCGGGAGCCATGTGCGCTACAAAACGGTCGCCGCCGCGGCCATACTGAGCCATGCGCCGGGAGACCTCTTGAAACTCTGCAATGCCGGAGGTGCCAAAACTGTTGGCCGCTTCCTGACGAGCGAGTTCTTCAAACTCGGCGTCAGACATCACAAAACCGGCAATACCGCCGTCCGGAATTTCTTCCTCAAATTCTGCGTCTGCTCGTAAAAGGGCCGTTTTTGACATTATCCTGCTCCGCCGCCCAATGCTTCGGGCACTGTTACTTGTATGAATATACTTTTTTCTTCGCTGCCAGTCCACGCATTACCGCAAGACGGACAATTTCCGCTAGGATAGCTGAGAATTTCCTCCGGCGCATCCACTAGGTTATCACAAGAAGCGCATTTCACCGCTTCGCGAGACGTAGAAGGGCTCCAACGTGAGCCGTCACCCATTACAATTACATCAGAACCAGACATTTAACACCTATGGTGTAGACACCGTAACGGTACCAACCGTTGCCGTGGCACTTGAACCCGCCACATGCGGGGCATAAAGAAGTGAAACCTTAACAAAACCACCTACTTGAAACAAAGCACCCTGCTCCAGACCCACATCGTTTGTCGAGAGCGCTGTATAGGTACCTGTAGTTGCCCGCATCTGGCCCGGCTGCTGCATCTGGACGACGTAGGACGTTAAAGAACGCACCATGTCCGAGAAATAGGTGACGCTATAGGTCTCCGGGGGAACCGCAAAACGGGGTGGTACAAGCTCGCGAGACATTACTGTCCCCCGTCCGGGCGTATATCAAGCCGCGGGGAACCCAGCCTCCAAGCTACGCCCAAACCGTCGCTCTCGACGCGCAGACCAAAGGCCCTGCCCCGGGCCCGGATGTTGTTTTGGGTGGCAGACTGCGCCACCGTCGCGGCCACCGATTTGGTGTATCCCGTACCGGGGAAACGCTCCGTTTTGATGGTAAAGGTAGCCGTCGGGGTCGCGGTGGCCGCCGAATTGGAAAAACTGATGTCCGGGATCAACCGCCGCGCAAACACGAAGCTGTCGCCCTCACCAATGTCCACCGGGCTAGACTCTATGTAAGCCGTTAACGCCGAACCGTCGTCATCCGTGCCCAGTTCGTGGTTGTAAAGGTAGCCGTTGGTTGCGCCCGCCACCGGGTACTCTTTCAATCCACGATCCAGCCAGCACGAACGGCCCAAGGAACCATAATACCAGACGTTCTGCTCGTAGTTGAAGGTGACGTATTTGTCGTTGTCGTCGGAGCTTGCAGAAGGATAATACCACGTAACTTCACCAAAAGACGTGTTTACGGAAGCAAAGGTCTTCTCGGCCTGCAAGAAATTAAAGTCGTTGAACACCGTATCTCGGACCGTGCAAGGCAGCGGCTTAACTTGACCGTCGTACAGGTAGAACTGATTACCGCCAATCCAAAACACCGCGTCCCCCACCGCAACGGCGGCATTAGGCCCCATACTGGTCGTGTTAGCGCTGATTTGCGTAAGTCCGTATGTAAACGGTGCGCCAATAAACTGCATAGAATACACCGAAGTGTCCGTGAGGATGACCATCTCACGGCGTGTCTCAACCACCTGAACGATCTCCGTCCCGCTGCCAATAACCAAGTCTCCGGCGGTGTTTTCAGCCGTCGCAGCCCAATCCGTCGCGTTTTCCTGATCGCTAAACCGGATCAGCAGCTTGTCCTGAGTGGAGCTCCCCTGCGCGTTACAGCCAAAAGCAATGACGTGCCGGTCTCGGTCCGAAACAAGAACCTGACGTGCCACGGTTGGCGCGGAGGAACCCAGACTGGATAGCGTGACCCCCCTGCTCGTAAGCCCACCCGTGTAGTCCCAGTAGTAAATCTCTCCATCCCGGATGTTGAAAACAAGGTCTTCGCCAAAGTTGTCCTGCTTCCAGATGCGTATGGAACCACCGCCCGCTACTACCGTAGCCGCAGAGCCCCACGTGATGCGGCCATAAGTCCCTGCACCCCAACCCGTGCCGGGGACCACGGTGTCCAGACCAACGTTTATTTGATAGGCGGCCACCACCGAACCACCGCCGTTACCCGTGTCTGAACCGTTCGCAGTCGCAGCCACCGTGATAGTGTAGGTGTTGACCGAAGGCACCGTCTGTACCTCGTATTCCAGATTAAGCACCGCTGCCGTCACCGTGCCACCAAGGCTTGCCGCCCCACTGAAGGTCACGTAATCGCCCGGAAGGGCACCGTGGGTTGAGTCCGTCACCGTAACAGTAGAGGAGCCGTTCACCGCTGCAAACGTGGCCGCACCGGTCGTGGTCGCACGAAGCGGGGTGATGTCGTTATAGTCGCCCCCGACTTCGACGTAAAACTTCTTGTTCGTTCCAACACCTAAAAGTTCGGCATTGTCTAGTGATCGCCATGCAAAGAGCGACCGTGGCGTCCCAACGAGTGTGTCGTCGCTGTACTTTACCCAGCCGCCTATCTTCTCGGGGAAGCCAAAACGGAAACGTACCTTGTCCGAGTCATTCCATCCGCCCTCGTTGGAGTAAGCGGTGGTTTCAGTGTTGACCCCCGGGTCGAATTGGAGTTTTGTAAATGGCATAATTCAATCCAAATCGCGTGTTATGTGAGCATCGCCGGGTTGACGATGTGACGGGCAACTTCGCCGAACTCTTCATGCAGCACGATGGCCTTCATATCCTGCCTCGAACGATACCCTTTGCCCGCAGCCCATGCGTCGGGCGGGGCAAGGATGCGGAACGACTCCCACCGAACGCCCCGGAAGTCCTTGACATTATCACTGTGGATGTGTCCGGTCCAGATGTATCGGAACTCAGCCTCACCCCATTCCTGCGCACGATCCACCGCCATGATAAGCGGAAGGTCCGCAGGCTTGGCACCATCGCCGTGGTGGATGCCAACCAAGCACTTGCCAAACGTGAAATAGTGGAATTTCGACGGGGACGTATCCACGGTCAGGCGGTCCTCGTTCTCGTAGATGTTGGAGAGGGATTCCATTAAGAATATGCTGGACGACGGATCGTGGTTACCTGATTCTACAATCAGGTGAACTGATCCGTGGCGCTTGAGGGCAGCCTGAACCATCCGACGCACGACGCGGATTGCGGCGCGGACCATCTGCGGGTAGCGACCATCAGCGTCAAGCAAATTACGGTTCTTCGGGGTGACGGCCTCGAAGCTGTCGTAGTGCAGCAGGTCGCCCAACAGGATGATGGTGGCGCGCTCACACGATGGGACGGACTCGACGAGATGCGCCATCGCATTGGACAGAGTGGTCTCGGCAATCTCTAAATCCCAGTTGCCTCCGGTCTCCTCATGCCACGACAGCATCCCCAAATGGTGGTCCGACACGGGGTAGCAGGCCATCAGGTCTGAGCGGGCAGATTTTGGTCCAGCCGTCGGCTTGATGCGCGGGAGCCTGTCCGTCATGGCCTGTACGGCCTCGCGGAGCATCTCCTCCTGACGCTCTTGGTCTCGAGTGGTTTTGACCCATTCACCTTTGATGGAGCCGTCTGGGCTGTAGTAAGTGGAGCGCCCCTTGACGTTGTACCCGTCCTCGGCCCCCGCGTTGAACGCCGCCCGCCCGACAGGTTCAGGTGGAACGTAAACGCTCCAATCGGCCTCGCGGCCCAACACCTCGACGGCGCAATTGTACCAACTGGTCGAGCCGCCAGACGACACACCCGATCCCGCCGCCGCCGTCCGTATCGCGCCAAAGACGCCCCGGCGGGAAGCGACACCGGGTCCGGGGTGGCCCCGCTTTAGCTTCTCCTCCACCGCTGCGATACGCTTTTCAGCTTCCTGATTTGAGATGCTCGGATTAGGCATGCATGAAACCGATCATGTTGCTGTCCTTTCAGATGCCACAGGCGGGTGTGCGCCATTGTGGATTTTGTGCATCCGCGATGCCTCGTCTTTCAGGTAAGCAATGTCGGAAAGCATGATGGCTACCTCTCGATTTCGGCGCTCCAACACATCAGGCGCGTTCATCTTAGCGAGGATGTCGAGCCGCTGTTTGACTACCGCTTCGCCATTGTCTAGGTGATCGATGCGCTGATCGATCTTGCGAACTCTAGCTTCTAGGTCTCGCAGAGTTTCTTGGATTACCCGGATTGACATCTTACCTACAGCCGCTGCCCCGGCCACGCTGAACAAGATGCCGCCAATCGTAATCAAAAGTCTGATGTCGATTGCGCCGTCCACTAGTCGCGCCGCGTCCAGCGCTTGACGGTCTCAGTCTCCCAGATGCGTAGCGCAAGCCAGATGATCGACAGTATTGCCGCCACGTCAGGGATGAGCGCAAACCACGACCCAATTCCGCCAGCAACCGCCGCTAGGTCGAGGCCAGTTTTCATTTCGTCGTTCATGCCGGATGTCCTGTTTTAAGAACGTCGCCGAGATACATCAGGCCAGTACAGATTGCGCCGTCCGAACGCACAAACCACACCGTGAATGTCGACAGCCCAGAGTACACGAAAAAGATCTGCCCGAGTTTATTGACGCCGACAAATTGCAGCATCTCACTGTGCTGCGCCATCTGCTCCTGCATGTCGTCGTCGGTCTCGACGCACACGAACCCCTGCTGCGCAGCAACAGGCGTTGCGATGAGGCACACCGCGATGGCGAGGGCGCGCAACATTAGCCGATCTCAGGCCAGTCATAGAGAATACCGGACTTCGTGGTGCTGCCGTCATCCTCCAGTGTGTACGACAAGAACAACGCAGCGACAGCCTCCGTGTTAGCAGCGCCGTCAATGGCATCTTCCATCGCCGTAGCCTTGGCGCGGATCGCATCACGCCACGTTGAGATGTTGCTGGGGATGGCTGTGGTTTTTTCAGACTTACGGACAACGGACCAATCGGTCTGCGACAGCAGAGACCCCTGCTGCTGTTTAACTTCTGCCTTTAGCTCTGACCTGACACCAAGGGTGACAAGCTGCACGCCGTTTTGGTCCAGCACCGGGTCGCCGTTATCATCGACCACGTTGATGTCAGTCATGCTTTTAGCCGTTTTAACAATTTTTACGCCGTCGCTGTCGTATCCCCAATGATACAGCCGACTGTCCGGCGGACTGTCTGGAATAACCTCAATCAGACCCGCAGCTTCTTTTTCTGCGGCGGACCAGATGGGCCAGTTTCTGGGATGCGTAATTTCGTTATCGTCGGTCCACGCCTTGTTCTCGCGAATGGTTTTGTTTCCGTATTTCCACATTGTCTTCTCCTATCTTGCTGTCGCTGGCGCTACACCGTCGCCGCCGAAGGGGTTTTCTGCAAAGGCCATGTAGACGTAAGTGTTACCGTCTTCGTTTGTGGTTCCATTGGCATTTCGCTGTTTAATACCATTTGATAAAATATCAATATTACGTCCTGTTGATTCAGCAGCCGTAGTATCTGCCAGTAACCCAAGACCAGTGGCATTATAACCGGGGCGTTTGTTGTCAAAAATTTCCCATGAATCTGTCGCACTATGTTTTTTGAACATTACAAAAGCAGGTTTGAACCCCGTGTAAATGAAGGGTCCATCTGTTGACGAACCGTTGCCTGTGTAGCTGCCAAATTTGCTGTAGCCTTCAATCTCTGCAAAACAATAGGCGATGAACGCGTCAGAGGCAGGAAAGTTTGTCTCACCGCCACTGGTACCAAGGGAAAAAACGGAAGATGTTGGTTCTGTGTCGTTGTAGTAGACGCTGCTGGTACTGGCTGCGTTATTGAGGTTTAGGAACATAGCTTTGGTGGCACCAAGTTTTGAGAAATACACCCCCCAATTTCTTTCGTCCTCTTGATTTTTTGTAATTATCATGTCTGGCGCTACACCTAATCCGTGACCTACTGTCGCCCCTGCCGTGTTATTAGACACATATTTTACAATCGAAAACCCAGCAGTCGCGTTGGCGGATACCGTGGACGAAATGCTGCCGTCAGTATTGCTGCTTCCAGCGCCGCCTGAAGTTTTCCACTGCCACGCGACATAGGTTCTGCTCGATCCGTTATAGTTAACGTCCGTCGTGTCAAGATCAAATCCGTCACTCTCAAACGTAAGCTGCGCGGTGCCATCTACATCTGCCGGATCAGCTTTATTGGAATAAATCCGTGAGGTTGTGCCTCGAACAACATCCCAAAAAACATGGTTGTCACCATTTGATCTGGGAGCAAGCCACAATAAGTCAGGCTGAAAGTTTCCAAAATTAGCATCATTGGTGATGGCTAGGCCGCTGGACCCAGTGCCTGTGTACAGTTGTGTGTGAAAGTACTCGGACCCATCTTTGATTGTTGGTGCGGGTAAATTAGCAGAGTTTAATTGTTTAAAGCCTGTAGGAGGATCGTTTTGGAAAGCTGACTGACCAAAGTTAGCAATTAGTCTACTGGTTCCTGTACCAAAATCGACAGCGAAAGCAGGAGCAAAAGTTCCAGATATACTGGAATACGCTTCACCCGAACCACCCGCAGGATCACCAGAGTTTTGAAAAGTGCCGTTGATACTCCAATAAATTTTGCCGTTATCTAGGTCGAGGGCTACACCAATATACTGTCCTGCTGTATAGGCATTGCCATATGATGCAGCAGTGCCACCATTAACTTTTTGTCCCGTAGTGGCAAATGCAAAGCCTGAACTATCGGCAGAAAAATTTGCTCCTGCTGATCCAGCAGTTATATCAAACTCAATTCCAACTATTCCAATAAATTCACGATTAACTCCTGATTGCCCAAGAGAATCAGCTTCTACCTCCCAATACCACTTACCGCTGCTTACCGCAAAGGTAGCCCTAGCATCATTAGCAGCACCGCTGTTAGCATTAGCAAAGTTTAAGTTGCCGTCTGTTAGTGTAACATTACTTCCTGTTTGAAAATCAATGCTACTAATTGTAGGGTAGTTTAGCGTTGGGCTATCAAACATCTGATCTGCGGCGGCTAAACCTGATGATGTAAAATCATTACCGTTGCCTGACTCATCGTCTCCAAGATCAGAGCTATCCCTGCCGTCAATAAAAAAACCGTTGGTGCCGAAAGCCCCTGTATATTTTTTGGGAATCCACACGCCATCGT
>Ga0209337_1000135_pt1 | contig 59526 bp, 43 predicted proteins | sample LinPmetageLP53_FD_184044 | JGI IMG/M metagenome (GOLD analysis project Ga0209337, IMG submission 184044) | Marine viral communities from the Pacific Ocean - LP-53 (SPAdes) (version 2) | ecosystem: Environmental > Aquatic > Marine > Oceanic | place: Pacific Ocean | collected 2010-02-08
GTATTATCACTCGCAACAAGACAGGGAGAGGCACATAGAGGGCGCTTTGCAGAGATTGAGGGACAAGAAGGGAGACAGGTTGGACCTCACTGACTCGGAGAAGAGGATTGGAAGTATCTCCACAGGTAGGCATGACGAGTTGGATGCGATGGATTTCGATGACATAACCAGCGGTTGGGACTTCTTGGAGGATTGGGAGCAAGATTGGTTGTTGGATAATCGTTTTGACGAACTACCTATGTGGGTACAGGAGAATTACTCATGAACTCCTTCAACCAAGCGATGTTTCTAATGAATCATTATTCTTTCTATACAATATATTAATAATAATATAATAATATAATATCTATATGAATAATAGAATAATTGTAATAATAGGTTATTTTTACCTAGAGCCGCTAGGGTAAGGTTTAATGTGACCTCTATAGTGGCGTAGTGTGGGGAGACAGTAAGATGGATTACAATAGAGACGGACAAATTGACTCATCAGAATTGAGATTGACAGGATTGATTTTAGCGCAATCAGCGTTAATAGGAACAGCAGTAGGAGTATTTGACTCAGGAATTTGGCTACCAGCAGGTAGTGGTAGTCATACAGTAAACGGTATGACATATGCTATGGGTGCCTTGGCGGTACAAATCTTGGCTTATTATCTATTTAAGATGTTCTTTGAAAGAAGCATGAAAGATAGAGTAAGTACACAAAACCTTCAGAGAGATAAAGAAATAAGAATGAGAGATATTCAAAATTCTCACGAACAAAGAAGAATAGATATGGAACTTAGAGTACAAGAAATGCAGTTAGAGCGCGAAATGATGATGTTTAGACAAAATCCTGAACTTTTTATGCATTCTGCTGAAACTATTACAGTGCCGGTGCCACCTAGACCAACAAATACCCCGCCTAATAACGGGACTATGAGTTTAGGTTTAGACCAACTACATCAAAGTTCTATCCCTTATGTGGCACCTAGAGTAACTAATAACATAAATCACGTACAGGCACAAGTAGATGCTATGGCGGATGATTTGGTACTTCAACAACAGAATGTTCGTCTTAAAAAAGACGGAACACCTGACATGCGATATTATAATGGAAAGAATTAATACAACTATGATATCAGAGGGTAATTAATGGGCCGTATATTCAAGACCCCAAAAGATGACTCGGTTGAAGAAACTTTGAGGGCTATGCATCTCGCTAATACATTTGATAATCATTACGAATGGGGTATCGGTTGGATAAGAACCCTAATTGTGGGCGCTCTTATGGCTTTTTCAGTGAGTGCTATAGAAGCAAACAGTACGTTGAGTCTTTGGGAACTGACGGTAGAATGGTTTTATGCAAAGGTAGAAAATTTTGCAAATTGGTTAATTAATTTAGTAAGTTGAGGGATTTCTCATGAGTATGACTGGTAGCGTATTAGTAGGTGCTGCCATTTGGGGACAAAATATATACAATTCTTGGAGACCTAGGAAAATTGGCATCTATGGTTCAACCATGGTAGGTAAGACTACTCTTGATAGGTACATGACAACACCGGGAGAAATGGAAGATATACCTGATGAAGAGAGAACTCAACATTTCAAGTTATTAACTAAATATCTTTTACCAAAACCCACACGTAAAAGAATCACTTGGGAGGGTCAGAAGAGATTAGTCCATTCAGCAGATATAGGCGGTGAGCAAAAATATTGGAATCTATGGGTCGAAGACATGGTGACAAGACAATGTGAAGCAGTTGTCTATATGTTTGATGACCGAGCCTTTAAAGGTGGAAAAGAAAGTTTAGACCAAATAGCAGGTTTTACTTATCTAGTGGATGTTTTAACTACAAAAAATTGGAGATACCGTAATTTAAGGTCTAGGTGGAGAGGAAGAAAATATTCCCCTAAAATCATTATGCTTGTGGCTAATAAGGCAGATAGGTACTTCGATAATGATGCAGCATTACTATGGCCGCAGGGTAGAATAGGCGAACATAAAATTTTCGACCCTTTCAGAGATGACCTAATAAGACTACAAAAAGCAGGGCTTAGAAGTAAGCGTTCTTTCATGGCTACAAGGATAGGTTGGAACGTAGAACCCACCTTCATAGAACTATTGACCTCTTGAGTGACCTTTTTTAATAAGCACCCATTGGGATAGACATGGCTAAGACAATAATGACAACCGCTTTGGTACACACAGGCGGAGGTTCTAGTAGTCTTAGAACGACTGTGCCGATGTGGATTGTAGAGCAATTTAATCTAAAATCAGGAGAAAAACTAGTATGGAAGGTCGCATCGGATGATTCTGGGGAGTTATTCATTAAGGTAAAGCCACGAGGTGTCTCCAATGGTACTTGATATACCTGATAATATGTATCGGACTATGACCGGTCAACCTATACAACCAACACAATCATTAGGTCAATTAAGTGAATCAGCAATGGTTGCTTTATCCCATCAAGGTAATCCGCAATTCAATCAAGCGGCAATAATGGAACAAGCAATGGCTCAACAACAGATGATGATGATGGCTCAACAAAAAAATCTAGAAGTACCAAAAGTTAATTTTTATCCTTCAACTCATATAGACCCGCGTAAAGCCCGAAGACAAGATATTAAGCAAGCATATAGATTATTGTCACCAGCGAAGAGATTTTGGTTAAGCCCTGCTAGATTATTTGGGCGCAAATATCGTTATAATAAAGAATCTTCACATTGTGTGATTGATGGTTGCGATTGTGCTGAATTGATTAAACATGATAATTTATATTCTAGAATAACTGATGATGAGTCAGGTAGAAGTCTTTGGGAAATGTATTGGAATAATCCTATCACTGGGCAAACCGAAGCATTCTTGGCACAAGACAAAGTTACATCCGGTCGAAGAATGAAAGGGACTTATTGCCCTGAACATCTTCATCTTTATCATCTCTTATGTAAATGGGAAGATGAACAAGAAAGAGAAGATGAATTGAGTCCTTCAAGGTTCAGAGATAAAATGAGAAAAGGCGTTAGTTTAGTTACCGTACCTGTTGCAGCCATAACTGGTAAACAAGAACCTTTACACCCTATGGTGACTAAATATGAACATTTTTTCACTGAAATAGAAAAAGATGCAATACAAAGTAAAGGCATTAATGTATGGCACATACCGAACCCTGACTCAGGAAATAATGATATCACTATGATTCAATTCGATATGAGAATGTTCCAAAAAGAAATTTTAGAAGCATCAATGCCAACACCAGCATTTCAGAGTTTCTTGAACCAACAACCGCCCCAACAAGTTCAAACTAATATACCCCCTCCGCTACAACAGGAGATTATACAATGACTCTAGGATTAAGTAACACAAATACAAATACATCAGGATTAAGTTTAGGTGCACAACAAGGATATGGTGCACAACAAGGATATGGTGCACAACAAACACCTAACACATTTATGAATAATATGATGGGCAGCGCTGGTGCTAACCAATATTATCAACAACCTGTAGCACCACCTTCAGAAACTGAAATTTTATCTGCTATGTTAGGTACAATAAAACCTATAGAAAAATTTATGATATCACAAAATATGCCTGTATTCATAGAAATGATGTCTAATATATCTGCATTCTCTTTACTCAATGTGTTAAAAAACTGTAGTTTTAAAATAGATGACGAAGGAGTTATGAAATTAGATGTAATGTCGCTACCTTCAGACTTACAAACTCTAAGTGCTGAAAATATTATAGCACAATTGAACACATTACAAAACGTATCACAACAAGCAGTAACAAATGCCATGCAAGAACGAGACAGAATTATCGGACTTTCACAACAATCTCTTCTACAAGGAGCACTAGGTGCAGCATTACAAGACCAAACTTTCTTAGAAAACGCTGGTAATGCCACCGGAGGATTTTTGAGAAGTGCATTCGGGCTACGCCCGCAATAAATAGCGAGATGATATAATGAATAATAGACCAAATACACCAATGGGTTTTGTCCCTAGACCAGTAGCCGAAATGACTATGCAAATGATGTCTCCAAAAAGAAGCGTTATTATTGATATGGTGATGATACAATTCATCAGTGCTATAATATTAGGATTAGGCGTTCTTATGTTTAAAGGTGGAGATTTAACAGCCTCTGAAACTTCCACATATATGATTGGTGTCTTTGTTGCTTTTCTTTTATTAACTAGCATATATGCAAGAATTACCCAATAGCATTATGAAACGCACACCATATCGTTACTCGCGTGGGTGAGCAAGTTAGCAAACGTTCTTGCGCTTTTTGTCAGCACGAAGAGAGAGCAATTTACGAAGAAGTAATGCTTTCCGGTGATATGACAGCAAAGCAATTGGATAAAGAAATGGGTTGGAGAACCAACACTTCTGATAGACACTTTAGGAATCATATGGGAGACTATCATATGGCTGCTAATCCTAGTTGTATAATATGCTCTCATGTAGAGAGAAGTAATTTTGAAAATCGTTATTTTACTGATGGTAGCGAATCGGAAAAAATAGCAGAAGAATTAGAGATAGGAGAAAATACTGTCTTTCATCATATGAAATTTCATTTTCAACCTTTGGTTCAACGCTCGGCAGCAACTGAAGTAGCGATACAAGTCGGTGCTGAGATGAATGTTTTGCGTAGCAATGTGGAAAAACTAAACAATAGATTAAATGAGTTTTTAGATGAAACGACAATACACGAAGATGGATTTGTTAGAGATGCTGTTGGGCTACATAAAGAAGTCAGAGAATCAATCAAGGATTTAATGAAAATGGATGACCAATGGGGCACTAAGAATGAAACACCTCATATTAATCAAACTATAAACGTCTTAAAGGTAGAACTTTCAAAAGAAAGTCCTGAAACTTGGAGAAGGATTCGTGAAACTTTATTGGCTCAGGAGGTTGAAGAATTATGATTAATATAAGTGATTTAATGCAAATATCACATCCGGGCCATAGGCATTATTTTTCTAATAAAAATGTGCATGATAGCGACTTACCTTTATTTTTGGACTATTGTGTGAACGTAGTCGAAAGATTCGACCATCATTCAGAAAAAAATTTTCAAATTGGTTTAGAAAACAAAGAATGTATAAACAATATAGTCGTTTTGATGAAAAAATTAGATGAGACAGATGACTATGAAATAGTTCATGAATTAAGAAGAAATCTACATAAAGAGTTATCTAATTTTGATTATTTATGTGAAGTTATGTCCAAGTGTTTTGTCTCTCCTAGTTTTGTAAAGGATTTCTACGAAAATCTTTCTGATAAACTAAATGATGAAATAACATCATATGCGGGGATAGAGACATGACTGACCGAGCGGTAGACATTTCCAAATCGGGAATGACCGGTACAGGGTCAGACACGAGGATGTATGCTCCTCGTTCAGAATCTTCTCATATGTACCGTAATAATCATGAAGAAGACGATTATGGTACTGAAGACGGTGTTGCTCGTGATGAAAGATATCAAAAGAAGCAAAAAAAGAAAGAAGAAGAAAAAAGAAAACTTTCTCATATAAAACACATTAAAATAAAACCTAGAGATTTAGAAGGTTTAGAAGATGAAGTTGAAGATGAAAGAGAAGATGATACCGAAAAAATAGATAATGATAGAGAATTATCTGCACTCACGGGTCCACCCGGTAATGGTGGTTTTGAAACAAGTATGGCCCAAGGAGCAAAAGGGCCGGGTGCAGCAGCAGGTGAATTATTTGCTATGAGCGAACCAATGCTAGATGCATGGTCAGAACTGATGAAAGCAAAAGCATACAAAGGTGTAGGTCGTAACAGAAATTTTTCCCCGATAACACGTGACTTAGAGCAAAATATTCAAAATTCAGTGAAAGATAAAGAAGCAAAAATAAGAGGTACTAGAAGTCACGCAATAAGAGGTACCGTGGGTGTACGAGACTCATTAACTTCTAATCAAAGAAGAGAAATGGATGGCATAAAAAGTCTACTTCAGAGGCATGGTAGTTTCAAAAACATGCCTGAACAATTAAGAAGAAAAGTTCTTCCAAACTTTCTTCGTTTAAACCAAACTAGAAGAATGAAAAGAAATGACGCAAAATATGACAAAGAATCACCCACGGATAGAAAATTTGTAAATAGTGTAGGAGTTAAAGGTGTAAATTTTTCTACAGGAGATTCTGAGTTTAGACCTCTAACCCCAAAGCAAAAACAAAGAACGGGTAGACTATCTGATTATACAAGAGATTTAGGTGAAGCGATAGAAGTAGAAAATTTCATGGATGATACAGCAAGTTATGCTCGATACAATAACGCTACAACACTACCACCTGTAGCAGTAACACCACCAACGCCAACGGAACGTGTAGCAGTGAAACCTGCTGTGGATGATAAAAAACTTTTTTCACAAGCGAAGCAACAAGGCATCGAGTTTGATGAAGATGGTAATATTATCAAAATGGTATTAGTGAAAAACGAATCAAGTAAAAAGAGGGCTAAAAGAAGAGATAAAGAAGCGAGAGCACATTGGCGACCTTCAACAGGACAATTCAAAACACCTCCCGGTGGTACTCTTGGTCCTAAAGGAGCAACTGGTAGAAGAGCCAAAGCACAAAGAAGAGCAGTTTCTAGAGGAAAATTAACCGGTATGATGGATGCTCCAAAAGCAGTAGAGATGGAACATAGAGGTGTTTCAGTAAAACAACCAATGTCTAAGTTCCCCGGTAAGTACAAGGAATACATGGGACAACAAGAAGCAAGGAATAGATTGGGTAATGTTAGAGTGCCGCATTCTTCACAAAGAAGATACGGACAGCGTAGTTATTTTGCAGGAAAAACGGGCGGAGGTAGACTACCCGGAGTAAAAATACAAAAACCGAAAATACACTCTCCAAGAATGTCAGGTAAACCTGCACCTATGCGTCTCTCAAAACCAAAAATGCCTAGCGGCGGATTATCAGTAGGGAGAATGGGATTAACGGGAATGGGTCAACCACCGGTTGCAGTAGCACCTGCTGCGTTACCACCGCCGCCACCAATGCCACCAATTGACCCAAATCAAATTCAAGCCAGTTCTGATAAAATAATTAACAGTGATTTGGTAAAGAGTAGCATATTAGGTGATTTAGCAGAAATGAGAAGAATGTTATTCCAAATCAGAAGGGAAATCAAAGACAAAGATAAGAAAAGTAAAGGCGATGCTGGTGAAGATAAACCAAAAACCAAAAACACTCCAATGAACCAAACATCTAGACCTGAAGGAGCGACTGAAGACGCTACCAATGATTCTCGCGCTTTTGGTATAGTTGCTGAAAATCGCGCGGGTGTAACACCATGAGTATTAGTTTCAATAATATCATTCGTAAAAGCGATGGTAATTACATCTTTTGGAATGGTCAACAGAGAACACAAAGACATCCTCCGAGTGAACACATAGAGTCAAATTCATTGGGTTGGGATTTTCCTCCTTTTGCACATACAGGAGAAGCACACGAACATGAAACTGGAGAACAAGGTGTTGGTCATCTAATCAAAGGTGAATACGAAGTAGGTCCTCATGGAGAAGTTATTTACAAAGATGAAATGGGTGGTTTACATTTTCATGGTATAGATGCTTTTATGCATGGTCTTGGTAACTTTTTAGAGAAGTCAGGTTTCAAAAAATCCGGCGATAAAGAATTAGTACCATCTTTAATGCAAGAGGCCATAACAGCAACAAATGCTAAACATGGTAAAGATAATCAAATACCTGATGTTTTAGATAAGGCTCATAGAAGAGTCGTCATTAGTGATTATCAAGGACCCGGCCATGATACTGGTAGGGCTTCACCTAGAAAACATTATGTAGATATTAATGGTGTAAGGGAGTTTATTACTGGTTATACTAATTATCATAAAAATACATCACGACATGGAACTTTTCTAGATTCTGTATCTGCCCCATATCAATATGACATGTTAAAAATTCTAGGTCAACGATTTGGAATTAGTAACGCGAATAAAGAATTAGATACTCCTGCAACAAATTTCTTGGTTAGACCGCATATTACTAGAAACCATATGTCTTTTGGATATGCGCCCCCATCAGAAAAAAACCCACAAGGTGCCTATTATAGGAATGGAAATAATTATCCAACGGGTCATTTTGAACAACGAGGAAAATCTATTGCTAGTCAATCCTTTATGGACGGGTTAGAAGATGCGGGTATGCCTGTTCAACAGAAATTAGGTAAGGTATCATCTTATGGAATAGCCCATTGGTTACACGATGATTTTTACAGAAATCTATCTACGCATGGTACTAGTACAACACCATACAAAGATAAAGGTGCCACAAGATTAGCCAATCAAGCGATAATGGATGCTATGGGTGGTGAGGGTAACATGGAGGGTTTAGTTAATAGGAGAGTTAAACAAACTATGCTTCCATCACAACATCCTGCTTTAATGAATACCTTATTGCCGAGCGGTACGCCTTTAGGGATTTTATTACAAAATGAGGAAAGTAGAAAGTCTCTTTTGGCTTCATTAAGTAAGAATCCGGCTTTCATGAAAATATTTGGCAAAACGGATAAAAACTCTCCGGCGGGTAGAATGATGGCGGCATCTGTAAAACACCACACAGGACAAGACGTAGACCCTGAAAACATAGTTGAAGAATTAGGTTTAGATGGTTATAGAAAACACATAGGTACAGAATATGATACAATCGGTGGTAAGACGGGAAGAAATCATAGAGCAGCAGATGCTTATGCATTAGCAATTGCAGCAGGTAAAGACGAAAATATGGGAGATTCACCCGGTAATTCTAAATTTAGAAGCACTAGAATACCGGAAGAACTTTTACAACAACACGGCCTTAGTTTAGTAAATACTAGTGACGAAGAGTTACAAATGACAAGAAGTGTTATCGAAGCAATGAGTGAGTATTTGGCTGATGCACACGGACACGAATCAAGAATGAGTTTTCCTAATGAATTACCTACAGAACCTTTAGTAACTCATCATGTTGGTGGCTCGGATGCTACAGGAGTGCCTTTATCTCCTTATGTTAGATATTCACCAATTTTACCAACTACTGTTGCAGATGAAACCACACAAGCAATGAATAGAGATGCACAAACAACACAAATGGTACAACCTCCTGTGCAACCCCCTGTGCAAAACACAATTGCACAACCTGCACAAAACAGACAACTTACGCCGGAACAAATAACTGCTGCACGCACATCCGCTGCTAATATGACGGATGAGCAATTGAGAAGAATTGCCGCCGCCGGTGGTGGTAATATGACTACTCAAGGTAATATAGACCGTTTTAGAAGTGCTTATGGTGACCCCGACCAAAGAATGATTACTGAGTATATGAAATCACTAGGTGATGGGATAGAAGCACAGGACAGACTCATCAAAACTATGGAAAGATTACAAATGAAAGATGCTATAGTAGATGATAATATTATGAAGCATATTCCTGAAAGAAATTTTTCTATGACATCTCCTAATGACGTTTCGTTAATGGCTAAGAAATTAGGCTTAACTGCACAAGATATCAGACTCATAAATAATTCAAAAGGAGATTGGTTGCGTTTAAGCAAAGCCTTTGGTTTTCAAGAAAGGGATATAAAAATCGTTAAAGTAACATTCAGGGGTAATCCAAATGAGTAGTGTTTACGTCCTTAAAAAAAATGCAAGTATGAACGTGACACCGAGTGGTGCGCCTAGTCTGCAAGTAAATCTTGGTGGAGAAGGTAAAAAAATCAATTATTCTGATATGAGTCCAGCGGCTGCAAATTGGGGTAGAGGGGCTAGATATGCTGCTGCTATTCCGGCTGCTTGGTCAGCGTTGTCTACTTTAGCAGGTGATGGTCGAGAAGATTTATTCACTACTTTAGGTCAAGCGGGGCTTTCTGCATCAGCAACGCACAATATTGCTAGAAGTGCATTAGAACCCGCCGCTGCAAGATTTGGAGAGAGAAGAAATTTTAAAAATAATCCTAGCCATTACAAAGATGGAAAATACGTTGGACCACCATCGCCGCTACCTACACCACCACCGCCGCAAAATAGTTCCGGCACAACTCCTATTGCTTTACCTCAAGGGAATAGCGAATTGACGAATTACACAAGTCAACCAATAAAAATGATAGAAAAGCCTGATGGTTCTTTCGGATATCCTTCTACGGATAACATGAATCAAGAGGCTGTTAAACAAAGTAGTTTGTTGCAAAATAACCCTGTTTTACCTCCACCTAAAGGTGCTACTAATCAAAATAATGAGGACCCTTTTCAGACTTCTATGAACGTCATGGACCAATCTAGAAGGAATATGAACAATAGTAACGGGTAGTGACCATCATGGCAACAGATGATATGAAAGATTTCGTCCTAGAAATGGACAGAAAAATGTCTGAAAAGTCTTTTCATTATTTTTTTACAGATGTTCTAGGTTTTTTATACAATCATCATCATGAATCTTGGAAAGAAGGTTTAGAAGAATCTCAATACTATTGTGTTAAGGCTTCACGTGACCATGGAAAATCTGTATTTTTTATGTCGTATGCTTTATGGTTAGCAGCATTTAATCCTAATACACACATCATGATTTTCTCTCACTCTTTGGAGCAAACACTAGAGCATATGAGATTTATTAAGGGTAATATAGAAAGTACAGAAATGTTAAGAGATTTAGTACCTAAAGGTAGACCATGGGCTAAATCGTATTTTGAATTTTCTAATGGTTCTCGTATTATGGCTAAATCGGTTGGGGGTGCAACACGTGGTTTCCATCCTGACGTAGTTGTGTGTGATGATATTCTTTGGGGTACTAGCGGTACTGAACTATCAAAAACTGCTGATTGGTTCTATGGTGTTTTGTTGCCAGTTCTTCATCACACTTCAAGACTGATGATGGTGGGTACACCATTTAGTTACAATGATTTATATGCTGATTTGGAAAAGAAAGAAACATTCAGAGTAGAAACATATCCAGCCATTGATAGAGAAGGGGTCGCTATGTGGCCTGAACGTTGGAACTTGGAAGCACTACAACAAAGAAGATTATCTATGCCTGCTATACAATTTTCACGTGAGTATTTATGTGAACCAATTCATGACGTTGCAAGTATGTTCCCTATGGATATTTTAGAATTAGCAAGAGACCCTGAATTAAAATTAATGGATAGAGCAGAAACTGGTTACAATGAAGATGGAGAGCCGGATGGCGTATGGGGTCAGCACTTCATAGGTCACGACCCTGCTATATCTTCTGATAAGAATGCAGACTTTACAGCGATGATTGTTATGAGAATGTTACCGAATGAACCGATAAAGCAATTGATACACGTTGTGCACGAAAGAGGAATGTCTTCTTTGGCACAGAAGAGAATGATGGTTATGCTTAACAGTAGATTTCAGCCCGATTTAATAGAACTTGAAGGGAACAATTTTCAGCGTATGTTAGAAGCAGAGATGCGTGAAATGTCAGCAGATATGCCTATTAGAATTTTTATGACCACACGGACAAAAAAAGAATCACTTTTCATGTCTCTTCTATTAGCCTTTGAACAAGGATATATCAAAACTCCATATGGAGATAAGAAATCACAAGAATTCACACATCAGTTGGAAGAACAATTAAATCGTTTTGGTATGCAAAAGAATGGACGTTTGGAATCCGTTGGTGTACATGACGATTTAGCCATGGGGCTTGCTTTGGCTAATTGGGCAACTAAAGAATTCAAAGGTTCGGTTATACTTTTAGACGATGTAATGGAGAACTTCGATGGGTGGTTTGATGGGAATGCTAAAAGCCGAGGTTGGATGGTGCCATGAGGGATGAAGATGAAAGAGAACGACGAAAAAGATAATTTTTATGATAACACCACTTATATTGCTAACGAATATAACCTAAATAGAACTAAGTGGAATTGATATTAATGAATGATTTATTCTCTTCAACTGGTGAAGGTTGGTTTGAATCTCATTTAGGTTGTAGTGCTAACGACATAGTAAAGAGATTAAGAAAATCTAGAAGAATAAATAAATTTCAAAAACATGACATAGATGATATCATAAATGATGTAAGGACTATAAAAGCCTTAGAATTTGATAAAACTTTAGATATGCATGGATGGATAAACAAAGAAGATTTTGCTAAAACTATACGCTCTTTTGGTCCGAGTGCTAAAGACCTCAAAGCGCTTAGGAAATTTGGTGATTCAAGACAAGTGAATTTAATTCGCGCTTGTAATCAATGGGAGCAAGCCAATAACATAGTTAAGATGTTAGGGGAACACGAAGGGGTTTGGGGGCAAGAAGAAAAAGATTCATGGGTTAAAGCAATGGACGAAAAAAAAAGTGCAAAATTAATTTGGAAGAACACTTTGCATCAAATGGATAGACTTACAGAAAAAGAAACTATAGCACTAAAAAAAAGTGCAGAAGTTTTAGAATTTAAAGGACCCATGAGTGGTAGAAGTTTGTTTGAAAATCTTTATGAGAAAAAGATTTTACACAAAAGTATGACTCCTATGAAACTTTCAAAACTGATTAGTATGTATGGGGAAGAGGTAGATATTATCGACGGTGCTACAAGGTCTACTTTTGTAAAAATGAATTCACACGGTTTAATTTTGAAAGACCCTTATGCTTATGCTAGTGGTTTTTTGGACGCTGATGGATATATCAGCATCACAGGACGTGGAGAACCAAGATGTGGTTTCATCGCTACAGGTACTAGAGGTAGAGCCCATTGTGAACATTTACAAAAAACTCTTGATTGTGGTATATTACAACTCGACCAAAAAATATACAAAGACGGCCAAAGGTCCCAACATAGATTACAATTCTATTCCAAGAACGATATTAGAAAGTTACTAACTGCTTTATTACCTCATTTACAAATGAAGAAAACACAGGCCAAAGCAGTGCTTGCTTATATTGATGAAGGGGATTCAATGCGTAAAGAAGAACTTAAAAAATTAGTTAAATATAGCAATTGGTCGGACGATACATCAAAAGCCGATTCGCTTCTCGCCGAATGGGGAGTAGACAGAGACGCTGTGAATAAGTGGACGGAGGGATTGTAATGGCAGATAATGATGATGGTGGTAGAATTGCGAATTTCCTATATGGTTTAGGTGATAGATTTCGTAGAAGACAAACACCTGAACCTACTATGGCATTGAATGTCACAGGTATTCAAGAACCAGTGTTGGCACAAGGTATTACAATACCTGCTTTATATGCAGTTACAAATGAAAATCTTGTATTGCGTACCATTGTATCAAAATTAAAACAAGAGATATTTAGAAGAGGATATTATTTTGAAAAGAAGTTTCATTTTAAGTGCGATAGTTGTCAAGAAGAATATAGTGATTCAGTAGAGCAGTGTAAATTATGTGGTGGTGAAGTTAGAAAACCTGATGTTGAACAATTACTATATCCGAAAACAGTTATTGAAGGTACAAATTCTATGGAACAATCTTTCATACAAGTGCTATATGAAATAGAACACGATTTGAATGTGGTAGATGATGCATTTTTAGTTATAGTAAAAGAATATTATGTGGACCCTGAAACTGGCGACATGATGTTCTATAGAGTTAAAGAAGTTATTAGAGGTAATCCAATTTTTATGAGAATTGTATCTGATAAACGTGGTGTTCGTGGCGGTCGTTACAAAGTTTGTCCTTTACATAGAGACCAAATATCTTATCCGGGTCAAGAAGAAGTTTGTGAAGTTTGTAATAATAAAATGCAAGATGTGCATTATGTCAACATGGTTGGTAGCGGTAAGACTCAATATTATATCGAAGGTGAAGTTATTCACGTATCAAAATATAATCCATCAAGACTCTACGGTAAAAGCCCTGTAAACTCAATGTGGAGGCAAGCAATGTCTCTAACCGCTATGGATAATTATATCTATACCTCATATCAGAAAAGAAGAATGCCTAAAGGCATAATCTCTGTAACTACTGATAATTTAGAATCAATGAAATCATTTTGGAAAGCAGTGGATGAGAAGATGGAAAGGGACCCACATTACATACCAAAAGTTGGTATTGAAAGTCAGACCGGTAGAGGTGGTGTAAACTGGGTTAAATTTATGGACACACTGGATGAAATGCAATACTCAGCAGTACGTGATGAAATACGCGCACGTATGTCTGCATTCTATGGTGTGAGCAATGTCTTTATGATTGATAATGGAAAATCAGGTGGTCTTGGAAATAACGGATTAGAAATTCTAGTGACTAACAGGTCCGTAGAATTCGGTCAAAAAGTATACACACAAGTATTATTTCCTAGACTTTTAGAACAATTTGGTGTTACAGATTGGAAAATTACTCTTTATCCTAACGAAGAAGAAGATGAAATCACTAGACTGCGCCGCGATGAGATGGAAGTTAATTTGGCTCAACGTATGATGATGCTTGGATATAAACCTGAATTATTAGAAGAAGGCGGTAACAGAGATATCCGATTCGTATATAGCAAGTTACCTGATAACGGAGGCGGAGCACCGCCCGCAGGAGGCGGTATGCCACCCGGTATGCCACCCGGTATGCCACCCGGTATGCCACCAATGGCTGCACCACCACCGGGCGGAGCACCAATGCCTTCACCTATGCCCGGAGGTCAAGGAGTAGGACTCAGGAACAGAGGACCAGCGAGCCCTGATACTAGAACTACAGCCGGTACAGGTTCACCTATGTCTAGTGTTCAACAGAGAGGACCTATGCCTACTCAACAACAGAAAAATCAGGACCAAATATCCAACGCAGGCCGTTTAAGGGGCGCATAAGTAATATACCACTGTAGGAGTGGAACCTACGAGGTGTTAGACGTGGACTTGACAAAGATGGACCCAATGGCTCGCAAAATGAATGTGCATATGGATGAATTAAATAAAGCATTAGAGGTAAATGACTCTTCTGCTACTAGATATCATTTGAATGAAATTACAAAATATGCTGACTTCTTACAATCCGATTTAACTAGAGAAATTCGTAAGTCAGAAGAAACACCTGTTCCTGAAGGAGTAGAACAATTTGCTGGCGGAGTTCCAGTAATGAAATTTAATGAAGATGGTACTAAATTTGATACTACACAAAGAAACCGTGTAATACCGGGGACTATCATATCAGCAAGAACTAGCCCTAACATGAGAAACAACACAGGAACTTTTGGTCGTTGGTCTAATTAAGGTGATTAGATGACTACTGAAGAAGCAGAAATTAGTTCAACACAGAAACTAATGGAAACCCTCATCAATAAGATGGAGTCTATGGATTCTAAATTAACTAATATGGAACAACAGTTAAATTCACCTAATCGTCTATTAAGAAAAGCAGGTTATGTTGCTATGAGAACACCAATAGCAGAAGATGTAGGACCTGATGGTTTTAGAGGAGAGTTACCTGATGATGTAGGTGTTTTCGCAAAGTCATCACAAAAAGATTTCTCAAATCAACAGATTCACGAAATGTCATGGGAAGAAATTCACGATATGGCAGAATCGGCTCAACCCACTACGGAGATGTATTAATATGGCAGTTAGACCAATAAGAAGTGAAGCCTCTAACGAGGTTTTAGATTTACTAAAGAAAGCAAAAGCACTAGAAGAAAAAATAGTAAAAGCAAATATGTGTCCTTGCGGTAGTGGAAAACCTACAGCAAATTGTTGTCCTGATATGAAGAAAGAAAGAACCCATAAACTCGGTAGTTTCACTCCGGGCGCAGGTGGTGTTAATGAAGGCTCATGTGCAGACGATTGTTGGTGTAAAAGTCCTCCGGGCGGAGCACCAATGCCCGATGTATATGGAACAAATTCTTTAGAAAAAGCAAGCCCAGATTTCATTACAAGTTTTTCTACTGAACCTCAAGATGTTACTTTTGTATCGGAATCGGGCGGTCAAACAAGGAATGCTTACTATACAACCAACCAACATCTTTTAGATTCTACAGATATCGCTAATAAAGGAGCAAGAAGATTTAACGTAGATATAGCGGCCCTTTCAGATTCTGTAAATACACATGGACATCCTGTCAAGAGTCATTTGACGGAGGGATGAGGTTGCCCAAAGTGGCAGTTAAAAAAGGCATTGCACAAATTCAAAAGTGCGATGCTTGTGGGGGAAATTCTTCTACTGGGTGTTTAGGACCTAATAGTGGTTCACCTTTACAAAATTGTAATGTATATTTAGAATCAAGTAGTAGGGGTAACGCAGGTCAGTTTCCAGTTTAGGTATCGGGGGAGGTGATATGGTTGATAGAAAAAGATTATTCCATACACTTGAGGGCTAGAGATGATTTCTTTAAGAGTCTATTACTAAGCAACGAGTTTGGCGATGAAGCAATTCATTATCTAGAAAGTTTGCAAAATTTAAAACATAAAGGTTTTATTTTACAAAAGAATTTTTTTGATGATATATGTTATTCACAAGCATCTATTTTGAAAGAGGTAGAGGGCTACACAAGTAATTGGGAAGCAAAAAACCGTCTGACGGATAGAAGTCCCGGCTCTCAAGAACACAAAACTTTGTCAAGCAGGGCTTCTTTACTGGATAATGTGAATCATATATGGTCTGATAGTATGGTAGACCAAAATGATGAAATTAGTGAATTTGCAGCAAGGTGGCCCGAATCACGTTTTGATGGAGGAAGTAGATATAAACATCATCCGCATCATAAAGATATACACTCTCTAAGAAGAAAAAATTCTAAAACCGGTAGAAGTAATATGATAGAAGAACTAAGAGGTTACTACCTTCCTTCCGATGGAGGATTGAGTCGTGCAGCACTAGATGATGAAAGAGACTCTAAAATAGAAGAATATTATAAAGAACATAAAACTATTAGAGGGGTCACAAAAGCCATAACAAAAGAAAAGTTTAGCCCTTTTTTAAATTCTTTGAAAACCACCGCTGCTGGTACTGGAACCAAAGAGCACGCAGGAACATTTCAAAACAGTCTTTATGAAAGAGCATATAATAGATGGAGACAGTCACCAAAAGCAGAAGAAGCAATAAAATCAGGTATAAGCGATAGACAACTGAGAGAGCAACACTTTGAAGATGCAGCAGATTTATGGGAAAGTGATGATTACCAAAAAACACAAAAAATGGTAGAGAAAGATATTGAAGGTTACAATGATTATAAAGAATCGTTAGAGGTCTCAACAAAACACCCACATCGTCTAGGTTGGTTAGGTCATAAACTTGGTTTAGAGTGGTTGGAACCTAAAGAAAGAACCGAAGTTGTAGAACATTTAATGAAGAATGGAGCGCATAAAGTGGATGGTCAGATAAAATTATCTACAGGTTTAACCATACCTTTAGGTAGAGTTATTAGAAATATGATGACAAGAGGAGACCAAGAATACAAACATTCCCAAGGAGAACATTCTAGGGGATTGCCAAATTTACCACATCATCAAAATATAGATGACATTCAGGAAGATGAAAAACCTTTTACTGATGGAAAAATGAGAACTGTTCTCTCCACTACAAGAGTGAACAACAAGAAAAAGCAGAAACTAACAGATTTCATGTTGGACTATTACAACGATTTAATTGATTGGAACCAAGGTGATACTTTTGAAAAAAGAAGTACATCCAAAGGTATAAATCAAGTGCCTATATTTAATGAAGACGATACTAAGAAAATTAAAGATATGATGAATGAATTGATGTCGGATGAGCAGGGTGATAACAAAATGAATGAGAGAGAGGCATTGAAATATGCTTTGATGTATCATAAGAAGTACGATAGTGGTTCAACTAAAACTAATTTAAAACCCAATGTGACCCTTGAAGATATTAAAAAATATACCTCATTAACAGAAGAACACCCATTGAGTAATATACTTAGAGTAAGTAAAGAAAACCCTATCTTTGCTTTAGATGAAGATGATGATAAAAGTCTTGAAGCGTCAACTGAAAATTTTTACAAAACTTTGGAAAATAAAGCAGTAGATTTACAAACTATTGCAGAGGATTCTAAAGATATAAATAATGTTTTAAGTATCTATAGGAATACACACGGGCCTGATATAAATTCTTTAAACGATAAAGAAAGACAACTCTATGAATCCAAAGACGGAAGACTTCTCGGTAGAGGTTCATATTGGGGACATCATTTTCAAAATGGAAGCAGTCCTATGTCTAATGGAACATGGTGGGATAAAATAAGCAGCATGCTACCGGGTTTCTTTGGTGAAATGACAGATAGCGGTTTTATACCTAGGAGCGATATGCATTCTCTTATAGGTAATATGGTAAAAGATATCAAAGACCCTCATCAAGAGTCTCCTGCTTCATTGGGTCAGTTAATGGGACATCATGATGCATCTTCTCCTATTAGTAGAAAAACATCGAGGGAAAGAAAGACTCGTAGTCGTGCAAGAAATAAACACAACGGTGAATCAGCAGCACATACTTTTGCTCCTGATATTAATAGAGCCCTAATTGATAATCCCGATGGAAATTTTAGTGGTAATCTTCATGTCGCTTCAGGTGAATTAGATGCTCACCTTTTACATCATAATTGGGGCTCAATGACCGGTGCAGAGGTTGGTAGTGTTGTGGACACACATCTTGCTCATAATTCTTCTAGTCTTTTTAGAGATTATATTTTTGGTGGTCATTTTATCAAACCGGGTGATAAAGACCCTGAAACAGGCAGAGTTTTAACGGGCTCTCCTAAAATGAGGTTTAGCATTAAAGACATATTAAGTGGAAAGTATGATGAATCAATACCTTCTTATCAATTACAAGAAGAATTTGATGATGTGTTCCAAGAAAATCAGGATAGAAATAATAAAACAAGTGATTTGAATGACAATAAAGAATTTTTACTTACTGGTAATGTGAAACAAAAAGATAACCAAAATCTGCTTACCTCATTAAATAATAAGAATCTAGATAGTCTTCAACTTTTACAAGAAAATGCCTATGATATGATGAGCGCAATTAAAGACTTTGAAGAATCAAAATCGCCTGATGGTTCTTTTGGAGACTCTAGATATTGGAGTTTTAAACAAATAGAATCCTATGATGCTTTCATGGCTTCAGACGAAGGAAGGAAAATGTTAGAAGATTTCGGTAATAATAACATTCATTTGAATGACTACAAAGGTGCTACTGAAAAAGATATAAAGAATCATTATATTACAATGATAAAAGATAATATGACAAAACAATTAGAACAAATGAAAGAGGACCATACAGATATTACTAATAAATTAAATGAAAATTTATCTTTTGAGAATCAAAGAAGTTTAGATAAAACAGGTATAAGAGGAGGAAATTCAAGACTTCAAGATATGGAAGAGATGAAAATGGCAAATGAAAAAGCGAGAATGGAAATTGCGAAAACTAAGATAATGCCTGAAATGTTAAAAATAGACCCCGAAGCCTTTAATCCAAACGACCCTACCAAATGTGCGATAAATATGTCGCAAGCAATGCACGATGCTGAATTATATCTTATGCATGTGCCTCATTCAGAACACGGTATGACCACATCGAATTACATACTTGGAGAACCCGAAACAAAATCTCTTACAACGGTTGGGGATAACACTAATTCGGACCATTCTTTTGCTAACCAATCAAAACATCTTAGAGAAAATGGAGTAGCATTACATCCAAATCTTACAGCAGAAGAAGCGCTAATAAAACTTAATTTACCAAATGATGCTGAACATCAAAAATATATTAAAAATATATTAGATGATATGGGTGGTGAAAGGAGATTCATGACTATGGGACAAATTTCTTCATTACATCCTAACTCTCCTTTTAATTATGGTAAAATAGCAGAAGACCCTCATCACGCTCATGACGCTATAGATGATTTAGCATTGGAGTCTAAGAGATTAATTACAGAGGAAAGGCAACAAGGAAACGCTGTAAATAATAAAAAACACATAAGAGAATTTAATTCTACCAACCCCATTTATAAATTCTTAAATAGATTACAGCGTGAATATAAAGTAGGCGGAGAAGTAGAATTAGGTAATCATGGATTAACTCATCATGCGCTAAAAAGAGGTTTTTATGGTGATGAAACAGGTAAAAATAAAAGCGGTAATAGAACATATAATGAAAATATGGCAAAAAGATACGCTACTGAATTAATTTCTTTTGATGAAGGTAAATTTAACGAAGGAGATATTGAAACAATAGAACAGACCCCAATAGGAAGAGGTAGAAGTGAAATACATCCTAATATTGCTGGTAAGGGCACACCAATAAATGCATATTACACATCACCGGGTTTTAGATTGCATCATGGTGTAGAGATGGGTGCGCCTTCTGCTAGTATGAATATTAATTTTAATGGAGATATTACTTGGGGTGATAAGACTATTTCTTCACCTTCTGTTATGCCTTCGGAATTTGTTCAGCAAGGACTTTTAGGTGCAGAAACATGGCAAAATTTTCAACAAAATGCCACAACAGAAGGTTTCAATTTTGGTAACACTGTGAGTAATTCTGAAAGAGTGACACAAGAAGAACCCATATCGGAACTAAATTCAAATCTACAAACAATCACTAAAGCCGACTTGCCCAAAGAAATGCCTTTGATAGAACCCTATCACAAAATATTTGAAGTTGAAGACTTAGAACAACTAAGAGGATTCACTGGAGAATGGGTAGCAAGTATCTTGGAAGAAGGAGAAAGAATAAAAATAACTAGAAAATCTAGTTTCTTGGATGTAAAGAATACTGAAAACGAAAAAGTGGGTCTTAGTGATGATGAAAAAATATCACTGAGAAAGTTAGGTAAAAAGAACTATGTTATGGACGCAATTAAGAATGAAAGAGGTATACACATTTTTGATATAATGCATTATGATGATAATGATGTTACAGATATGGACACTAGGGAACGCATCAAATTACTTCGTGGACAATTCGATAGTCATGAAAGAGTCATGATACCCGGACCTTCAAATTTGAAAATAATTGATGAAGAAGGTTTAGAGGATGCTGTAAAAAACCTAAACCTAGAAAACAAAGAAGGTAAAATCTTACTTAGAGATGCTAAATCAACTTATATGAAAGGGGAAGAAAAGCATCCAAAATGGGTTTTGTTGACAAAATCCGATGATGAATTCCATATTCCTTTTGGTATGGAATTAGAGGATAATAATTTCATTATACATTTTGACCACGATGTCATAAAATACGATATAGTTGAAAATCAAGCAGAAAACCCTCGTTCTGCTTTAGGCGAATTAAATCAAAGAGATTATACATTACTTTTGGCTAAATCTCTTGAATCATATTGGAAACCATCTTTAGATGTAATGTTGAAAGAACAGAAAAAGATGCACGAAAGTGAAAGTGAAGATGAAAGTGAAGATGAAAGTGAAGATGAACAAATAGAAGAAGAAAGCGCTGGAATAATTAAACCGGATGACCCTAATAATATATCTAAACCGGATTATAAGAAAGCGATAGATGTTTTAGAGAGAGTTTTAGATGCTATTGAAAAAGGTCATTTTCCTATGACAGCGGGTAAAGGTTTAGGAATTGATGTAGGAAGCGATATAGCGAGCCCTAGAGGTCCTACTAAATTGACTCATGAGTCTACTCTTCCTGATTGGGATATGAAAGAACGCTCTACTCAAGACCCTGAGAAACCTGAAGATTACCCTAAAAAGAAGAAAATACCTTCGCAGTCTATCGAATCTTAGTTTTCTAAAGATTATTACATTTCGCGCTTAGTTCATATATCATTACATGACGTTCCTGTAAATAGTGTGCTTACCGCAGAGCGATTATACGGACATGATGAGTCCATCTCCATCCTTAAGGCAGGGAGCGACCTCATCATTGCTGGATATGCCAGTGTGGAACTAGTAGACAAACAAGGCGATTTAATAACAAGGGAGGCATTGAAGGACGGATTTCGGAAATTTATGAGTGACCCGAAATATAGAAATGTCCAGTTAGCCCACAGTAATATTCAAGTTGGAGAAGTAGTACCTACATATACAGATACAGAAGGGAGGTTGTGGAAAAGCGAAGTTGATGATGTCGGAATGTTTGTTGTTATACAACTTAGAGACGACATCGAAAAATCACGAGAAGTAGCCGCCGAAATTCGGAAAGGCAAATTACGAGGGTTTAGTATTGGAGGACAAGCATTCAAGCGAGTTAGAAAATCTGACCCAAAACATGGAGATTACCAAGAGATAAGTAAATTGGAACTACATGAGATAACAATATGTGAAAAAGGTATCAACCCGGAAGCAACATTTAGAATTCTAAAACAGGAAACTGATTCAGAAAAAAATATAAAAAATAAGGTGACAAAAATGACAGAAACAGATGTAACAACGCAACTTGGCGATGTACTTGCACGCTTAGAAGGCCGATTAGACAGCATGGAGAAAGGAATGCCTCCTGCACTAAAAGAAGCCATCGAAGCAAAGAAAGACAAAGCCGATGATAAGAAAGACGACGAAAAGAAGTCGGAAGAAGTAGAAAAATCAGAATACTCTGATGTAATCACTTCTGAATATCTAGATTGGATGGAATCAACACTAAAATCATCAGGTGTTGATATAGACGGTGCTAGAGACCACTTCGATGACCTTAACAAGGCGAACTTAGGTTCTTCGCCCGATAAACTAGACTTAGAATACGGTCAGACAAAGAACAGGGAGCAAGAAAATGGTAAACCATCAACTAATGCAATATCCCGTACTACCGGTTCAGGTGGAAAAGCAAAGAAAGAAGTTAAGAAATCTGACTTCTTATCTCCAACAGGAGTTTCTGAATCTGATATAGAAGCAGCATATGAAGTATACAAGGCTGCATCATTAGAACAAGAATTCCGAGGTTCATTAGAATCTAACTTTGCTTCACGTTACGCTTCAGAGCGTCAATCAGAAGTTGCTAAAGCAGAAGCAGCAGCATATGATGCACGTGGACCTTTAGATGACATAACAAAAGCAATCACTGCACTTTCAGAGCGCATTGATTCTATTACTACACCTAACACAGAAGGTACTACTTTAGCAAAATCTGCTCCAGTACCTGCATTAGAAATTCCTTCAACTGCTGACATGCACAAAATGTCTTGGGACGAAGTACATCAAATGGCTGACACAGCGTTTAGAGGGGAGTGAATAATATGGCAAGAGATTACGTACGAACAATAACAGATATGGAAAGATACTACTATGGTGCAGGTAACGCAATGGGTTACTCATACTCCGGTAGTGAACTACTGAAAGCAGACAGCCCTATGATGTCAACAACCGCTGGTACTTACCAAGCGATTTACGGCAGAAAGGTTTGGTCACAATTAAATCAAGAATTTAACGCTTTCTCAATACTACCTAAGAAACCTTGGGATAGAAGCGGATGGCGTGTTATTACTGGAAAGCCAAATGGTGGAGCACTTCATGGCGGAGTTGCAGAAAACGCAACACTACCTGAGACAGTAAAACCTACTTTCCAGCATGTTGCTGCTAAACCAAAGACTATCGCACACACATTCGATATGTCTGAGACAGCAATTTTCCTAGCAGACCGTGACGATGGAATGGGCGATATACGCTCAGTTCTTAAAGAAGAAATGGGTAAGCACCACGCAGAAATGGTTAACAAAATGTTACTAACTGATGTGAGCACTGCTGCTGCAAACAACTTTGAGTCATTAGACCGAATTACTACAGGTAATACAAACATGGTATCAGGTACTCACTACGATGCAGGCGATGAAGACATCTACTCAATCGACCGAAGTAGCAACACATGGTCCTTTGCTGAAGATAACGCAGATGGAAGCAGTGTTAACAGAACACTGTCACTAGACCACCTAGATACTCTTTTCCAACAAATTTGGGAACGTGGTGGAAATCCAAAAGTTATTCTAACAGGATATGACACTTTGATGAGACTACAACAACTATTGCAGTCACAACAAAGATTCATGGAAGAGAAGAGAGTTACCCCAACATACAATGGAGTAAAGGGTGTACCCGGCATAGAGGCTGGTTTCATCGTTGCTACATACAATGGAGTACCAATCATCCCTACCAAAGATATGCCCGATGACGGTGCTATTAGTAGAATGTATTTCTTAGATACTGATTACATGCACTTCAGCACAGCAATTCCAACACAATACTTTGAGAGCGGTATCGAAACAGGAGACCCTTTCGCAATTAACAGATTAGGCCAAGAAGGACTATACCGAACCATGGGTGAAGTATGGACTACTTTCTTTGGTGCTCAAGGTTCAGTGAGGGACCTAAAATAAACAGGAGGCGATGAATTATGGCAGATACAAACATATACACAACAAGCGGAAGTGCGGTATTTACGGAGGATTTTTCTCTTGACTTATACGCAGGAACATCAGTAGACGACACAGCATGGTTAGATGGTGGAGCAGCAGCGGACGCATATCCGGGCTCTCTCACAGGCTTCCAAGCAAAGAATACCAACACAACAGATGCACCGGGTGGTGCAAAGTTGATATGTGGTAGATTTACAACAGCATTGGTTAACGATGAAACACTTACAATCACATCAACAACAACAGCAAGTGGTGCTACAATTAGCACAGCACACAAAATTAAGGCAATAGTAATTGGAGACAATTCTACAGCGGCAGCAGGTGTAACACTTAAACAAGCAATCAGCGCTGCTGGTGTTGCTACATTCAAAGTAACTGGAACATCTGATGCTCTAGTTTCATGCTGGATGATTGTGGAATAAGGTTTTTCTATATGCCTAGTCTAAAGTATAACGGTCCTTCCTTCTACCGAAGAAGCCCTGATGTATACACCCCTGATTTCACTAGAGGTGAAGTTAGAGATGTATCTCAGGGTTGGGTTGATACTTATAGAAGATTTTTAGTAGAACCGGCATGGACTCTCATGGGTGACGAAGCACTGCATAACGATGCAGGTAGTGACGGAATCCCTGATGGCGAATGGCGAAGAAGCGAAATTCTTTCTTGGCTTGCAGAACGTGGTATGGTACCTTCGGGTGCTTACAGTACAAAGAGTACACTTCTAAATATGGTTGAAGAACATACAACACCTTCACCAGTTTTAGAAATCCCTGCTCCTGTATTAGCGGATGTAGTTGAAGACGAAGCAGTAGAAACAATAACGGAGTGATAAATTATGACACAGACACAAACAACAGATGCAAGACCCCACGTGATGGGTAACATGATGATGGTAACAGGAACATTTACCAATACAGGTTCAGAAGTAGCGACTACCATAGACTTGTCAGGACTTTTAGCAAGCATAGCAGCAGGTGGCGCTAATGCACTTAGCACAACCGCTGGAACCGGTAGTGGACAAGATGGGGTGTTCGCATCTATCAACGCCGCTACGCCTTCGCTCGTGTTAAACCACGTTGCAGGTCAAGACGGAACTTGGTGGGCACTAGGAAACCGCTCTTGAGGCGGTGACTTAAGTGGCTAACATAGCAACATCATACAAAATTATAGGACCCTTTTCACCAAGGGAATTTGAAAACCTGAGTACCCTGACCACTGCAATTAATACAGCGGCAGGGACTCTAGGTGAAAGTAGCGATACTAACACGTTGATAGACTCGGTATCTATTAAAATTTTAGGAAACATTTTTATTAAACTAACATGGGTCGTGACTTAATATGGCTGTTATAGACCCCAAGTTCAAAATTATTGGACCTTTTAGTCCAAAAGAGTTCTCTAATACAACTACTTTAGCAGCAGCAGTAGATGCAGCAGCAGGTAGTTTAACATCTGCTACATCAACTACGAGTTTAGTAGCCTCAGAACTTATAGAGGTTTTAGGTAACGTATACATTATAATAACATACACATGAGGGGGGATTAAAATGAGCGGTTTTCAATTACAGTCTATGGATATAGAAGACATAGAGAGAGCACAGAAACAAAATGTCCTTAGTGATATTAAGTATCAAGCAAACATAGTTCATGATACAGAAAGCCCTCTAAAAGGTGCAATCAGTAAACAAAGAGCAAATGCTCGTAAAGCAGCAGATGTGCTAAACATCGGTAGCGGCACTAGATGCTCTAGTTGTGGTTTACTACATTTTATGTGGAGAGAAAATTGTGGTTCTTGTAGAAAACCTATGAATTTTAACATGGGGGTTAGAGAATGAGTTTTGATATAGCATGGAGCAATCTTAAAAAATCAAGATATGTAGAAGAACAAGGTAATCCCGGTCATCCTATACCTTTTAATACGATTTTAAATCGTATAATTACGGCTAATGGCGGTGACCCTAATGATGTTCCTAAAGAATTAAGAGCACAAATGAAAAATCACATTATGTCTAGTCCTCAAACCTATGGTTTGAATGCATTACATGGATTTAATCAAAAAGACTACAAAGACTATCGACAAAGACAAGAAGAAGTATTTCAAAGAATTTCAGGTGGAGAACTTGCTACCGGACCAGTTGAGCCACCAGTTGAGCCACCAGTTGAGCCACCAGTTGAAGACCTTGATTTTCTTGCTTTTGACCCTAAATTAAACAGGAGAAGACCACCGAGTGATGCTACTGGTCCTGCACAACCAAGAGACAACAAAAAATTCAAACAATCAAGAGGTCGTAAAATGGATAGATTGGATAGACAAACCATTTGGCAACCTGAGCCTGAAGTAGCCAAAACTCCTTTGCCCGATAATATTAAATCTTTAAATAAATGGATTTTCGCTCAATTGAGCGATTTTAAAGGCACTTCCAAGCAAAAAAACGCGAAATGGAAGGAAATGAGAGATAATTTGGCTGGTCAGTTAGGTATACCTTTACCCGGTGAAAGAAAAAAAGTCGAAAAACCTATATCAAATTTAGTTGCAAATCCAATATTACCTAAAGAGGTTATACAACAAGATATTGATATGGCACGAAATAGACATTCTGAACCAAGACAAATGACATTAGATGCATTTACTGCACAACCTAAAACAGCAGAAGTGAGAGGTGCTCAAAGCCTATTGAATAAACCAATATTACCAACATCTACATCTAAGGTAGCACCACCACCGCCACCAGCAGCAGAAGAGGAAATTAGAAGAATTACACAACCCGGAATCAGCGAGTGGTCTAAAGACCGCAGAAGCGATGGTATTCAACCCATAACACAGGATAACCCCGGTATTTCACATGTAGACAAATTAAATCAATTATTGTCACAAGTAAAACAACAAGAGGAAGAAAGATTTCCCGGTCAAGCAAAAGTAAATTTTGATGAAAACGGTAATATGATATGATACGAGTGGAGTGAAATGTCATGCCACAAGTATTCAGCCCCGGAGAAGCGGAAACTAGACCTTTAGACCCCGATGCTATTGTTTACACAACTGCTCAAAAAATAGCAGACTTGCTTGAAATAGGACCTCAAGAAGCAGTATTAGTAAATGCTAACTCTATAGCAAATTCTGTCTATGTAACAGGAGCAGATTATAGAAACATAGGATTTACTGTAGGCGACACCTTGTTAATTTACTCAGATGCTGACCCTCTTGGTGTTGATAGAGTTATAACCTCTATAGGCACAGATACAGCAGGAGTTAAATTAAGTTTTACTGATGCGTTAAATCCCGTATCTCATTACGAAGCGGGAGATAATACATATGTACAAAATCAAGCATCTTTCACTAACGGTAGAACTAGAGGTGTAAAGCGTTCTAAAGTAGAAGAACTCATTAAAAGAACACAGGATAGAATAGATAATAAAACACATAATTCATGGAGACCAAACTTGGTTTCAGCAGAATATATTAATTTCGATACTTACAAACCATATAGAAGAAGGTATTACACTGATTATGTGGGTACGAGTCCACTGTTATTTAGAAATATACAGCAAATTCTAAGATTGGAACTATGGCAAGGTGACGATTATCGTGAAATCGGTGCAGCGGAAGCACGTCTGAAAATAGCGAATTACGCAGGGCTATCGGGCGATTCAATATATTTGTCTCCGGGTAATGGTAGTGTAGGAACTCTAAGCATCGGTACCAACACCACACAATGGAGGTCAGATTTCGATATGATAACAACAGCGCAAAATCTTGCAGACCTTATCAACAAAGAAGATAGAGTAGGTAAAACAGCAGTAGATTTCTCACCCACGTTCTTACTTGAAGGTAGCACATCCAATGTTGCTGTACACAATGAATTCCTAGCAACCGCTAATTCTGATTACGGCAGTGGTATAGTAAAAATCAGTAGCATGAGGTCTACACAATCAGGAGAGACTTGTAGCATAGCAACTACTGATACTACTAATATTGAGATAACTCAGACAGCATCTACTTCTACATATAGTGCATCTGTTAGTTCAACCACTGTTACTCTTGGGTATATCTATGAAGACGGTCAAGCCACTGCTGGACCATCTCATACTACCGGATTTGCAGAAAAGGGATTATTACAAGTAGGTAATGAAGTGTTATCTTATACCGGTAAGACTGCAACTACATTACACCCCGACACAGGCGCTGTGACCGCCTTTGGTACTTTTACCGGATGTGTAAACCTGAACGGAACACCTCTATCTACTCTTAACACAACAGGTACAAAGATAACTCAACACAGGTTATCTGTAGACCTACAAGGAGGTAGCGCTAGTGGTGATAGAGGTAGACTGAGAGATTGGTGGTTAGACAGCGAAATGGGTATTATTTATTTCAATAATTCTTATCCTTTCTTTGAGTGGAATGCTATCAAGACATCATATATTTATGGAGAGAGATACCTTGAAAAAGCAATAGAAGATATATGCACCAAGATGGTTGCTATTGAGTTGTTAATGAGTGATGACAGAAGTGTATTGATACCTGAAGGCACTCAAAACGTCGATTTGGCTTCAAAAATAAATCTTTACAGACAAGATATTGATAGAATGCTCCCTAGATATGTGGAGGTCGTCGCTTTTGAGTGATGTTGATTTTGAAAATAGAGTTTTTAAATCTTTTTTTAAAGTAGTAAACCAAAGTATGGCTATAACAAAAAAACAAAAAGAAATCAAAAGTGCTTTGGTTAATGACCCTGAAACAGAATCCTTCAAAGGGATAATAGAAAAACAAGAGTTATCCATGTATGGTTTTCAAAAAGATAAAGAAGATATCTATTTAAATGGAAACCAACAACCAATTTCTATAGAAGAAAAAGCAAAAATACAATCAAATATAGAACTTAGGATGATAACAGAAAGCCCAAAACTAAATAATTTGAGTCTTATGAATATGCAAGGAAAAATTATTCTTGATAGTGAAAGTATAAAGAACGCCGTTAGAAGAGGCGACGATAAAGAGAACGTAGGGAGAGGATATTGATGGTTGCTACATACACTGAAGGTATTGACACTGTTTTGAATTTATTCACTCAAAATTGGAATAGAGGCAACACAGATAACATAAAACCTATAATCATAGATATAGCAGATGTAGGAGCAGAAAGAGGAAAGCGTTTAGATTTGACTAACTCAGATTACGTTATGGTGTTTGAAACAGCGCACAACGAAGAAGTGCCTGAAATTCTATACGATTTCGTTACTACTAGAATCAACATAACCGTTGATATAAGAACTTCTAAAGGCAGAGATAGAATGAAAAAAATGGAAAATGAGATTAGAAGATTAGTACATTTAAAACGCAAAGGGGATGGTGTAAATTTCGATAGGTTAGTATACAAAACACGCACAGACCTCTCTGATAGGAGCAAGCGGATTTTCAGAATGACATTCCAAGTAGAAGTTATAATCTTTGCAGAACTAATACCATGAGGTGAAAAATTATGCCATCAACAGTCTATAAGGGTGATTTAACAGAGATATCTTTTGGTAGAGAAAGCGGTATAACTTTACCTTCTGATTATGACTATCCCGATGTCCCCGGTGCTGGCGACCGTTTTCATTTCACAGTGTCTGCTGAGAGTGAAAGTGACGACACTAGCACAATTAAGTTACTAAAAGGACATGACAACACTCCTGTTGAAGCCGGAATTTTAGCATATCCGTTGGGTATGTTGGTAGGTAGTGAGTTAATTTTTTCCGGTCTTAGCGCTTCTCAAAACTTCAGCACAGAAGACAATTTTAATAAATCAGGTAGAAGATATACTATAGTTTCCGATACTAGAGCGACAGGTTATACCGAATTAGTCATTACCCCAAAGATGATTTCAGCGCTTACAGATAGTCCTACTACAATCAATAGCACAAATGGCACAATCCATATAATGCCTTTTTGCACACCATCTTTAGACATAGAATCCACATGGCATACTAACGCTAATGAATCTTCCGAGAGTGTTTTAACAGACCAATTTGCTGGTTTGATAAACACTTTATCTCTACCGGAAACCAAGGTAGACCTAAAGAGAATGCATGTAATTGGTTTAGGTAGAGATGTTGCCATACAAGTACCGGGTCGTTTCACTAACACAGGAGGTCAATTTGAAACTTCTATGCACAATGCAAGATGGTTATATTATGCGTTAGGTCTAGAATCGGTAAAAATAGTCACATCTTTACAAAATGCTTCTACTTATAAATTGAGAGCCGCTACTGCGGCTGGTGCTAACATGATAATTTACGACGGAAGTGATACAGCACCAACTCTAACGGGTGGTGTCACAGTAACTGCCGGTGATTATGTTTTTATCAAAGATGTAGATGTTATACCTCTTCATTTGCACAAAGACGTAGGTAGTTCTCCTGAAGTATTTGGGGTCGATGACGTGGGTCCTGAAGACATTGTAACACAAACTCAAAAGAACGAGATAAGAAGAATTGTGGCTATACATCATAATACTGCTGCAACGAATTCATACATATGGTTAGATGGACCACTTGATTTTGCACATGCCGATAATACAAATATTGGTTTCTTAGCACATGATAGCACAAGTACAGGCTCACCTGAAATGAGCACTGCCACAAGCACATATGGTACTTTGACAAACCCTGTGAATAGAGTATTATTTTCTCAAACACATATACCATCTTTTGCTTTTGAAGTCAGTATAAGAAGAAACGATAATCAAGATGATGATGGCACTACGTCGGAAGTAATCAGTGGTGGCTCTACGGACGCTAAACAACTAACAAGAGTATTTAGAGGTTGTAAAGTTAAAGATTTCTCGATGGTTGCTGACACTGATGCTGCTGTGAGATTGAATGTTGGATTCGATGCTGCACTTTGTTACACCGATACTGGTAGACTTGAGACGGGTGATAATAAGGGCGATAGATTTGATGTGCACAGAGTCTTTGAAGATGTTGCTAATAACGAAATTGCTAGAAAGAAAGCAGGAATAGCAAAACGCACACAAAAACCATTTATGTTTTACAACGGTACTATAGAAGTAGGTGGTGTAACATTGGGACAAGTGGTATCTTTTGACTTAAAAGGCAAAACTGGTGTAAAACAATTCTATACTATATCAGGCAACAAAATAGCAGATTTGCTTACAGACCAAGTGCCTTTCGGTGGTGCTAGGAATGCAAGTCTATCCGTAGAAGGTAAAACCGAATATGAATTAGATATGGAAATCATAATTGATGACCCCACTCTATATCATCAAATGCGTAGAGCAGTTGAAACTTTCGATGATGTCAATAAATTAGTACGTCTTAGTTTCACTAAACAAGGTGCAGGTGTTGCATCAGGTAGAGAATCCATGGACATAGTAATGGATGATTACTACATTATAGAAGCACCTATGCCTATACCTGAAGATAAAGGTCCTTTAAGGTCCAAATTAAAAATCATGCCTAAAACACTTAGGGTCTTTTCGCAAGATACGGTATTCCATTATTGAGGTAAATATGTTACCTTCACCGTACTCAAGAAAGAAAAAGTTTAGAAAACTAGGTCTGAAAAGATATCTTGCTTGGATATCCAATGAATTAAACATAGACTTACTCTCATTAGTTGATGAAGATGTTAGAACAAGAAACGAATTAGATGCTATGATAGTCTCTAAGATAGATTCTGTGGAAGTAGAAGTAGAAGTAGAAAAACCCACAGTTATAGATTTGACAATTTTACCGGAACCCGATTTGGTACAATTAAAAGTTCCTGAACACATAGAGAAAATAGAAATAGAAACGCCTACGTGGGTAGAAGCAGTAGAAGACATAGAAGGCGTTAGTTATGATGAGAATTTTGAAGAAAATGACGAAGATACAATGGAGATTATTGATGAAGAGCATCTCAAAATTCTTCAGGAAGTAGACGATGAAAAACCCGCATGGGTAGATTTAGAGGGCGATGCATACGTTGCTCACATTAGGGAAATAGAAGAACAAATAGAAGAAGAAATAGAAGAAATTGTTTTGAATAAAGAACAACCTTTCTTCATAGAGAAAATAAATTATTCCTCCATGACCGTACGTGAACTACAGAGTTACTGTAGAAAGCGCGGTGTCAAAATCAGTGGTACAAAAGCAGAAGTAGTTATGCGATTGAACCGTCATGATGATGGCATAATGGAAGACACCGCAAATAGTGAACCCGAAGCCCCCTCTGAAGAGGCTGCTGAAGAAACACTGGATGCCCCCGTTGAAGAAACGGCTGTGACCGATGGTGAAATAAATGAATATAGCGAACAAAGAAGAATTATTGACGAAGAAGAATGAACGAAAACACGAACTAAGTATTAGTCGGGATGACCCTGACAAAATTATGGAGGTGTGGATTCGGGATATTACTTTTTTCGATGTCCAAGTAGCCGCCCAAAAGATGTTTAATATTGGTTCCAATGGAGATGCAACACTCGACTTAGAAGGATATTGGAAACACGCATTCAAACATTGGGTAGTGAGAACTAATCCACATTTAGAACCTAGAGAACTATACCAACTCAACGCATACGTAGGCGAGCAATTGTCAGCCGTATTACCCAAGCCTAATGATTTAGCAAAGGCAATGCAAAGTGGTTTTACGAAAGCGAACAATTGAGGATTCAAAAATTTTTGGAGAAGAAGAGGGTAGATGATGCAGATGATATCACTCTTCAGAATCAGTTGTTCGCTTACACAGTCGCTAAACATTATGGTCTTTCCATTGGTGAGGTGTTAAATATGGGGATAGCCGAATTTAGACAATCTTTGTCTTGGGCTATCGCAATGCAAGATAGAGAAAATAAACAAAAAGCCAAACAAAGCATGGAAAACGAGACTGGTAACGAAACCATTACACTAGACTACGGCTTCCTAGACTCAGAGGTGGACTGATGGCGGAAGAATTGAGACCTTTAGCGGAGGCTCTACAGTTAGTTGCAGAACTTGCAAAATTTGCTGCTGGTGTCGTTTCCGGTTTAACCGCTGTTGTAGTAACCATAGGTGTAAAAATCTTTCAGGTGCTTAGTGGAATAGCAAGTGCTGGTTTGGTTGCATGGGGAAAAATTAAAGATGGATATAATGAACACATTAAACCTTTGGCCGAGAATTTTCGTGAAAATTGGAGAGTTATATTTCCAAAAATCTCTTTGGGTTTCGATATTCTAACAGCAGCAGGTAAAGCACTAGGGACTGCAATACAGGTTGCTTTAGATTTTTCTGCTGGACCCTTGACATTTATTTTGGAGAATGTATTAAAACCTCTTGTATCAGAAATACAAGATATTATTGATTATATTACAGATTCTACAGTGATGAAAATTTATGAAGGTGCCTCTAAAGGAAAAGAGTCTGTGATGGCCGGAGAAACAAATATTATAGGTAGGAAGGCGGGAGTCGACGGCATAAGTGATAGACAAATCATCAATCAAGTATTTAGAAATACATTCGAGGTTAGTGGTGTAACCGATAGAACTGATAAAAAAGCATTGGTTAAAGAAATAAGTAAAATGTTACAAGATAACATAAGAACAAGTAATTTTTCATTGGGTGGAAAATTAGCATGAGTACAGGTACGCCCATTCGTTTGGTTAGAGAAGACGGAAAATTAATTTCATTAAATGCAACTGAAATTGCTTTAACCACAGAAAGAAAGTTTGGTCCAATGGCTCTACCCGGTTATGGTAGTCAAAGAGTTGCCATAGATTTGAATATAAACAAAGCAGAAATACGCATTGATGGATTTTTCACTGATGATACTGTACCAATAGGGGGTGCTTTTGCATATGCTACAATTAATTTTTTAGAGGCAAAAACAACCGATTCAACACAAAGTTATGTTGTAATAGAAGGACACGGAGGTGCCTCTTTTTCTTCATCGTGGAATCTTAACAAAATGTTTACAGCAACTACTACTATCTTATTTAAATCTACCAATGGTACTTTAGATGCAATTTTATTATATGAAGTCTCAGGTAGCACCGCTACTGCATACGATAGTAGTAATACAAGAGTCAACATAAACCCTTCAACTGCTACTGCTACTCAAATAGCAACGGCTGTGAAAGATTATATCAATGCTCAATTATCTGCTAGATATGCTGCTTCTACTTATGATATAGGTTCTTTATCTAGTGGTGTTAATGCTGGTGTTTTAATTACGAATACTGTTATGGGTGCAGGCGGTAATAATAAATCAACTCCTACATTTCAAGGAAACCAAGATAAAGGTTTTTTAATACCTATGATAGAGACTTTCAACGGTGGTTCTACTGCTGTACAACAATCTGCTGGCGATAAGGCTCAAGATTTGTATTCAATAGCAAATAATAGTAGTAAATCTTTATGGGCTGAATATGATAAGGCAAACCCCTTTAATAAAATAGCGGATGCTATTGTAAATTGGATTGGCAGTACGGCGCCCGTTAGGGCTGGTGGTCAATCGGACTATATCATAGGTATACAAATACCATTTAATTCAAAAATCAACGCTGGTGGTAATGAATATGTTGCAAAAAATTTCTTCATGCCTACGGGTTTAGAGCATATGCTGAAAAGCCCTAACAAGAAAAATTCTTTTGTAGCCAAAAGTGCTGGTACCACCTTTAACGCATGGAATGATTTCACTGGTATACAAGGTGGTTTAAAAAGCCTAGATATAATTTATAATGCTGGTGAAGCAATTTATAATTTTACAATGGTGTTCTTACCAGCAGATACTGTATTCTAAATTGGTGATTAATGTGACAGTAATCGGTAATACCAATAAGGCTTTTTTCTTTAATGGTGTTACTGATAGTATAATAATACCTCAAGGTAGTTTTAGTAGAGTTGGTAGAGCAACACCCGAAGGCCAATATGACGTAAGGGGTATTCTTAATCCATCAGGTAAAGGTGGCGACTCATCTATTACATCGGGTAAATTTGGAGCGGAAATTACAATAGAGGCTTGGGTTATGCCTGACCAAGGTGGAGTTGTTTTAGAAAAAGAAGGCTTGGTCCATCTAAAAGTTGGAGAAATACATGAAGCAGCACCTATAGAATTCAAAATATTCTTACATAACGGTGTATCTTTAGAACAACATACAATATCCACCGGGGACTATAATGGCACAAGATATGTTGGAAACATATACCCTTTAAGCACCTTGAATGGTATGCATGACAAAAATGATACCGATTTAAATAGAAATCATAGACCTTTGATGCAAGTAGTAGCATCATATAATTCCGGTAAAATTCAAATTTATGTTAATGGGGTTTTGATGGCAGAAAAAACATTACCTAATGCTGAATACCGCATACCGGATAATCAAGATAATCTATATGTTGGTGGTAAGGGCGGGAAATTTCGTGGAATTATTGAAGCGTTACACATATCAAGAGGATTTGATGAATCTATATTTAATCGCATTGCTCCTATAAAAAACGATAATACTCTCTTGTTATATAGATTTGAAGAACCTATCTCAACTTTTGATGATGTATATACAACGGACGCATCTGCGTCTTCAGGTGCAACAGAAGTAAGCACTAGCGTGGCTAATGCTACTGCTATAGCCACTAAACTTCTAGGTACTAGTGTCACTAGTGGCACAGTAACTTTCACCGATTCTCCTTACAGTAGCGGCAATTACAAAGTTATCCAAAGCACATCAACAGGTACTACATCTCACGATGTTCCACATGTGCCTTATAATCTTCTAATGAACCCTAGTGGTGTTGATAGATTAACAAAGAAACCATCGAATAAACCACCTGAAAGACTGAGAATACAAAGTATCAATCTCACCAATGGAAATATTGAAGTCAAGAGTATACATTTAGATTTCAGTGTTGATAATAACGGACAAAGAGGTACATTACATGCATACGACAGTGGCTCTGAGTTCATTTTGATTGGAGCAGATTTACTAATAGATTCGTTAGGTAATCCCTATCAACCCCCTCACTATTCTTCTAGAGTAATAGATAGAACAGGTCAGATGGTAATAGATGAAGGACCATTAGAACAACACGGATTTGTATATTCTTCCAATATGGCCGATAGTGCTACAGATACTGATAATCCTTATGCTGTAACATGGCCTACTGCTATAAATCAAGCAATGAAAATTGGACATTCGGGTAGACATACCTTAAACCACGTAGAAGGACATCCGTATTTGAGACAATTACCTCCCGCTGATAGAGAAATAGTTCAAATGAAATCAGATGGTGCTGCTGATATTGTTAATTTATTTTATGAAAATTCTTTCGATGGTATAGAAAATCAAATAAAAACTAATTCCGAAGTTGATTATTATAGAAAAACCGGCACTTATGGGATAAATAGAGTTGTTAATACCGCTAGTGCCAATGTGATTTTCAATAATTATAATGCGGTAGGCAGTTCAGCCAACACAAGTCGTAAAATGATAGCAATAGGGGGAGCAGGGTTTGATGTAACTCCTTTCTTTTTGAAAGCACCAATTCTAGAAAAGGGTATGGATTGTGATGGTAAAATGCGTACTCATCACATTAGACCTAGTAAAGAAAGTAGAGTCGCTTTATTGAATATCCCTACTTTGGCTAGTAGTTATGCTATGGCGCCTTATGTAGAAGTACATTACAATGCTATAGATTTAACAGGGGAAAGTATGACTGCCGCCGTTGCAGCCGGCTCATTTTCCACTGGTGTAAAATATATCATAGTGTCTTCAGGTAACACAGATTTCATTGCTATAGGTGCTGCTGAAGATAAGGTAGGAGTTTCCTTTACGGCCACTGGCTCAGGTTCAGGCACTGGAACTGCTAGACCTTATCAACCAATGTTGATGGTAGAAAAAACAGTTCCTTCAGGAGATACTCAAATAACCCATAATGACACATCTACTACAATATATCAATTAATAGCATCCTCTATTAGTAGCGGTTTAACCTTATATGCGCCCGGAGGTTATATAGATATCAACAGCAGTGATGTAGCAGTAGCACAAGATTTCTTTAATCCTCATTCTTTATCAGGAGACAATAGCGAAGGTTATGATGCTGATTTAACTATTGATGATAGTCTTTCTGTTGCTAATTATGCCGCTTATACTGTGGATTCTAACGAAAATAAAACACCTGTAATAATAGAAGATTCGACTCATACCACAACAAATCATAAATCCATATTTAGTAAAATGATTATAGAAACAGTGGACTCAGAGAAAGATATGGTTGATTTTTCTGATTATAGTAGAAGAGATGTTGTCTCTACTGGGAGTGCTTCAGGGGAACCTGATGTTTCTATAACATCTTCTTATTCACCAATATATGAAACATTTGACATTATAGATAATGTAGAAATAAATACGGTAGATAGCGACACAAGAATAATACTTCAACCTTCAGATAGAAAAAGAATAAATCAATTGTTTTATCTTCAAGATAATCTAAATACCAAAGAAGCGACTAATGTAGCATCTTTACATTATTTGTTGTCGCGTGCTAAAGTTAAATCTGTGGAAAAAAGCAATAACGATAACGGCGGTAATTATACCAAAATAGAATGTTGGGGTATACAAACCAATGTGTCAAGCAAAAATGCTAGTGTCATCGGGTCTGGTAGCCCTGATTCTCATGTGGTTAAAGAAATAGAGCCAAATGCTCCTGTGGTTAGTGTTACTCTAGGTGGACCGGGACAAGGCGGAGTTGACACTAAACCTACATTCTCAAAGAGTCCTTTTAGCCATGCTCCTTTTTCTTCAAGAAGAGCCTATGCGGTGTCCACTACATCCATGGTTTACGATAATTTATCTAGTGATTTTAAATTAAATGTGCAACCCATAAACAACCAATCAACCGATATGAAAAGTTGGGGAACTTTTGGTTTTCCAAAGATAGGTAGAGTGTATTTCTCCGATGGTAGTAGCGCAAAATATGATAGTAAGGGTGGTAATCAATTTACTTTTGGAGTAGCGACAGCCGGTGATGGAGATTACCTTACTAGTGAAGGTGTAGAATTTTTACACATTTTACCCTTGTTGAAAGCAATAGGTGTAACAAATAATCAAGCAACGGGTGTAACAGGAACCTTTGCCCTGAATGTAACGCTATATAGCGAACCCGATATAGAGGGAGCGTCAATTGAAAACGGTACTAATGTCAATGATAGAATGTTCCAAGCAATGAGCGATGTTACACATGATTACCAATTAAGCACACAATACGCTAGCACAAGGGCTTTGGTGGAAATTCCATTCTTTTCAAATCAATTCTTTGATAATAAAAACCAAGGAACTTTTATTGGCCCCGATAATGCATTTAAAATTCATTTAGATGGAACCAATACAGCACACACATACAATCCTAGTCCTGTAGGCAGAAGACCAATAGATGTCATTCCGGCAGATAGAGAAGCGCAATCGGCATATTCCATACCTATAGATGAGAAAAAATTCAAGAAATCTTCTAGAATAATTAAATGGGATTCTTCTAACAATCGTTTGTATGTTAAGGATGCATCAGTATATCCTGTACCATCTGCTTCCGGTGCCTACAAAAATCTAACATCTGTACCTAGGTTTAGAAGGGTGTTTTTGTCTAGTGGGGAATGGGCTTTGTATAGTGCAGTCAATACATCTGATAATTATTTAACAGTGCCAACTGCTAGTTATCGTTTCTCTACTGGGTTCTTAGGAGAAGTCAGGCAATCCGACAATTTACCTTTGTATGTAGGTGGTCCTTTACCTAATGAAGTCATAGATGCAATATCCTCAGATGCCTATACACCCTCTTCTGACTTTGAAGATAGGGGTGAATATTATTATGACCAAGCGAGTGCGCTGACTCAGGGTGGGAATGTTGACTACGGATTACGGCAGTATGTCAGCGCTGTTTCTTTCAGAGGTGGTCCCGAAACCAATCCGAATGCTCCTCGTATTCAGACCAAAAGAGCGAGTGGTACAATTCTGGGCATCACAGAAGAAGCGACTTCTAACGGTGGGTATACAGTCTTGGTTTCATTATCTGAAGAAGACTTCAATCAGTTTCCTAATCTTGGTTGCCGCGATACTGATACTGCGAGTATAGGTGCAATAGGCGGCGTGCTTTACGAAGCAATTGTAAATTATATACACCCTTCTACGGGTGTTGGTACAGATTATGTTTTTCATTACTATGGACCCTTAGATACTATCAGCGCATCATCTGTTACTGTGCCTAATTCGGCTATAGTTTTGGCTCATTATCAAAACGCCGCTTATCCTGTAGATGGAAGCGGGGACAATACACTTTGGGGCACTCTTGTTGGTTCTACTATTACTGTAACTAAAAAGACTAGAAGAGTCATGTTCGATGAATATTTATCGGGTTTGACTGCTGGTGCTACACCTAAATTAGCAGATGGTTCTACACTTCGCACTTTCGCAACAACCAATCCCCTCTATAGAGAATTGATAAATAACATACATTTTGGTGCTGTGTATGCTTCACACAGTAGCGGAGAAATAATAGTTTCAGGAACAAACTCTTTACAAGATTTATTTGATTTTAATTTAAGAATAGGGGATAAGGTATTTTACAAATATAACAATTCAGGCACATACACAATAGGTTATTTGGGCGAAGTTACAAAATTCATAGCCCATGCCAATGGTTTGAAGTTTGTTGTGGCTGTTACACCTGCAAGCGATGTTAACACACAACTTACTGCTGGAAGCAATGCTGAAATTGGGGTGTTGGTGAATGATTACACAGATGCTGACGCTATACTCAATTCAACATGGTTGAACCCATATGCACCGGGTGGTTTCCGCAATGGAGATACTGTGTGGGCTAATATGTCTTACAATAACCCACACGCAGTTGAGGGATTATTTGCTAAGAGTAGAGGTGTGTATAATGACGGAGAAGTGTGGACTGAGTTCAACGAAGGTGAAGGAAACTTAGCGGCTAGTAATCCTAGAGACAGTATACCTCTAGAAAACTTCTTGATAGGGGATAATTGTCTTGAAACTGCTAGAAATTATGCACAACATGTGAATAAAACGATAGAAGAAAATTACAAGGCTTTGGGTTTAGCAGCAACCGATGCACCCACTATTGCTTATGTTGACCCTTACATGGCTACAGAAGACGAAGCAAGAGTTCTGCTGTATGATGTTGCACACGATAGAGAGTTTATTGCATTTCAAGATATACACATGCAAGTACAATCTTCAGCAGATACTACGCACATAGGTTGGAAGAGAGATATTGTAGAAGGTACTGCTACTACTATGACAGATTTAGCCACGAGGTTACCTGCGATTAATGGTGCTGCTCCACACGCATGGGCTACTCAAATAGATGTAGCAAATGGTTATCCTTCGCAAAATCCTTTGATTCGTGCTACACAACAATCGAGATTTATGGAGTCTGCTTATGCACACGATTTGGCTAATAGACAAAGCGACGACTTAACAGGCACAACTGTGTATTCTAACACTGCACAGCAGAATAATTACACCAAATTGTATGGAAAAGCACACGGACACTTTGTGCATACAGGCCATAGTATTGCAGGTAATGCTTCTAAGTTTGCACATTCAATGAGTAATCCTTGGAGAAACAACGAAAGTGTTGCTAACAGTAATGTTGCTGCTACATATCATAAGTTGTCTAGGAGGACTAATGGAAATTTCTTAGATAATTTGATGAAAATTAGAGAAACAAGCACTAGAAGTTTACGAGACCCTTCAACTTTCTTTGATACTCCTGATGGTACTAGAGTTATACCAGCGTTCTTGTGTCTAAAGGGCATTAGAAGTTCATCTTTAGACTTAAGCAACCATACTGAGAGCAGGTTACAACACCTACCACAATGGAAAGACATGGACTTTGTAAGAAGATTAACAATAGACATGGGTGAAATAGCACAAAGTCAAAACGTAACAAATGTAGAAAGCGCAGCATTAGAAATAGTTAGAAAGATTAACCAATATGGTGCACTAAACGCTAGAGTAATAGACAGCAAAACTCTAACAACTGTTTTCGATGTTGGTTTAGGAGTATCATCAACTGCTATATTAGGTGGCTCTGCTCATGACCCTGCTGTATGGTGGGATGAAGACAAAGCCTTTGCTAACGGTGACAGCGGTACACACATGGGTTATCTTAGAGCACACATAGGTAGAGAAGTAGAAGATTCTGAAGGTAATGCTGGTTTTACTGTAGTTATACACAGCACTGTGCCGGGTGCTAGTGGAAGAAATTTTTGTGTATGGTTGGATAATAGCAAATCACAAACTATCTATAATCCTGATTTCTTGGTTGGACACGGAGGTAGATGGCGTAACTTTTGGGCTTTACCTGAAGACATAGAAGGAGAAAACATGCATCCTGCACCTATGCCTTTAGATAAAAACGGCAGACCTTTTGCGCCGATTACAACACTAAAACAATACATTCAAGATGTTGAAACCGCAGAAGATGTGTTGTCAGTATCTGACTTCGGCAATGAGCAGTACACCGATTTAATGTCTTTATCGGATGTTGTGGGCGGCAAGAACCACAATTCAGTTAATAGAGATTCTTTTGAATTAGAGGGCAGCACTTCAACTATAATTGAAGGGTTGAGAGTTGGTAAAAACTCCATTGGAAGAATTAATTTCGGTGGTCTAGTTGCTTCGGGAATACCCGGTTGGAGTCCAAACGCAGGTACATGGGGCATAGGTCAGATTGGCGATACTAATTTGAATAACAGATATGGTGAAGCATCTAGTAATTGGAATGTTGCCGAACTTGCACATTTGCCCACTACATCTGATGTGGTACAAGAAACTGTAGGAAAATCTGATTTATACGCTATAAGAATACAAGACCATCGAGGAGACTATCATGGTATACGTTACATATACAAGAAAGTAGGAGATGCATTTTCTAACTCTAAAACAAAGGTACCTAATACACTAAATGAAGAAATGTGTATCTTTTTCGATGATAGCGATGTATCACAAGGCGGCTTTACTATAGGTAGTTCGGTAATTGGCAGCGGAGATGCCACTGGACGCATGGTCACTACCGCTAGTCATACTGCACAAAGTTGGAGAGGCGCTAGATGGAATGCTGTACCTTCGCCTAGTGTAGGAATAAGAATGTCTTTGGTCATAGCAGATAATAGCATAACTGCAAATCCTAGTGCACCATACGATAGTTTGTCGCACCCCGATGTCTTAGGTTATCTAGGATTTCCTAAAACAAATGGTGTGTTGCAAATTACTCCTGCTGCTTCTAATGGGAGTGAAGAAGGAAGAGTTATTTCTTATGAAAGCAGAGCAGGAAATATTTTCTACGGTTTGAAAAATAAACCTAGTAATGGTACAGTTATACATATAGTATCACCCACTTTAAATTGGACAACTTTGTTAACAGACGAATTGATGGCCGCTGTAACCGCTGCTGCAATTAATGTCGATGGTAGTACGTATTTCGATTGCACGGACATGTATGCATCAGATGGTAAGACTTTTGGAGAATGGGGAGTTTCTCCTAATGCTATACGGATAAAACCTTTTAATACCAAAAAATCCATCACACCTTTATCCAAATTATTTACTGCTGTTCTAGCACCTGATTTAGGTATTCAAGCCGCTCATTTAGAATTCGGTGAAATAGAAAAAGCAGATTTAACTAATACTTGGGCCTTTGGTAATAATAGAGCATATACAGATGCAGAAATAGACGCAAGTAAGAAAATAGATTGTGGATATATACCTAACACTTTATTACAAATCTCGACAAAATCAAAGGGACCTAATGGAAACACTGCTTCACCAGTAATGGTTGATAGTAGTAATAATCCTATCAGTACAGCGATATGGAAAAAGAATCTTACCGGTGAAAACTATACTGCTGTGTGCGGAGACCACATATTACCCAAGATAGAAAACCCTATCCTCCAAATTGATATCAGTACGTTTGGTGATAATGATTGGGCTTCAAATACAAAATTCAAGAGCGTAACTAGTGCTTATCATTTCTTGATACCCGCTAGTACATATGACCACTCCGAGCACGAAACCGAGGTTCGTTCATTTGGTGAAATTACAAGAGTTCACTTTGATGACGAAAAGAGCGTTGTATTAACTAGTGTAGCAGATGAAGAAAGTACGGGCTTTGCTTCGCACAATTCTATGGTTTGGAATGCCGATACTGAAATTAATTGGCCTTCCACTAGGTCTACTACAGATGACTTCTTACACAGACACTTAGAATCTAAATTCGCTGGCATACGTTCCATAGGTAGTGTTTTCTCCGAACCTTTGGTGTATTTCAGAGGAGGTAAATCTAGTGTAGACCATAGCGTTCCTTTGTTCTTCGGAGGGGGTTTCAGCGGAGTAGTCATGGATGTAAACGATGGCACAAAGAACGACTACTCAAAGTTCTATACACATCCTTATGCAAATGGTCCTACTGGTACAGCAGGAATTCAAAATGCCAACGAGATATCAACTAGTTTCGCTATGTTGGATTGCAATGCTATATTATCATTTTTCCCCGGAACTGCTTTATTGAACCAACATAGAGCGAGTCCTCTTCCACCCTTCTTCAATAAAGACAATGTGTTAAGTACAGATTTAAACAGAACAGGAACCACCACAACAGGAGATGTGGTCAAGGCCAAAGCAGTTCCTTTAGTTCTTAGATTTCCACACCCTACAGCACGTTACGAAGACCATATCAATGGTAAAGAAAACAAAACTACCTACCTTGTATTTGGTCCGGGGCAGGCTTTTCCAATAAGAGAAGAAACGGAGGTTTCAAATCCAAAAGAGCCTCATCCGGGGCGTGTTATTACTACTGGTGCATCTATACTAGGAGACTCATTCACTAGAGTGCCTTTGATGACTAATACTTTCCACAACCACATAAACAATGCTGACAGGAATTATTTACCTCCTGATAAATGGGAGTATCTTGCTAACGCATCATATCATTGGCGTAGCGTAGTTAACTGGGAAACACCAGCAGGTTATTCTTTAGGTAGAACATACAAACAAAGACCTTCACATGGTAGAATGTATGGTCAAATGTTGTGGACGGAATCTTCTTATGATGGTAGAACTCAACCTTTGAATCATACCCCGATGTTGGGATATGGTATTGCTACTGCTTCAGACACTGTGTTCCATATGGACGGTGGTTTCCACCCCGGCGGTAGTTGGCTTGACGACCAAATCACATTCAATCCTGCAAAGGGTAGCGCATCAAGAATGAGTGTTTCGGGTTACTCTAAGATTAATCCTACAGCATTCCGTGTTGCTGGTCCTATGTTAAAGACAATAATAACCGGTACTTCTGCAATAGACGAAGATGACACAGATATGGAATACATAGTAATTGATGGTACTAGATGCCAAAACGGTGAAGAATTAGCCACTGTTATTGGAGCAGCGATAAACACGTTCCCCGGCGCTGGTGCACTCAAAGCAATGGGTGGTACACACATGCCTAGTATGGGTAATGCCATGAGACAAGATAGATATGGATGGGTGGACATAGGTAATGCTAGTGGTACATATGAATCTAGTAGCCAACCTTACTATATCGAAAGTGCGCCTGTTGCTCCCGCTGATGTGGATTTATTAAAAAATCTCCCTGCTTCAGGTTGGCTAAGAGGCGATATAACTGGTACGGCTAGTAATGCATCATACGCATGTTACTTTATGAAACAAATATATTTCACTAATAGTAACTATGTCGCTAGATTCTATTTAGCGCCAAATAAAAAAGTTGGTGGCACAGCACCTGATAAAGGATTCTTGCACAATAATAGCGGGGTTTCTCCGAATACAGGTAGAAAATTGTATGTGTGGTCGAAAAGCGGAATTATCAGATACAACAACGAAACTGATGCTGCACGCGACCACATGACTCAAGCACACTTTTCAGGCATAGTAGATGCAGTAGATAGAACAAAACCTACGGGTGTGGTTGGATGGCATGGCGAAAGATATTCTAAACTTAACAGTTTAAAGATAACTAAAAGCATAATCGTTAACGGAAGTACATCGAACACAACCGGTTATGCTTCAGGTTTGGGTGCCTATCATTCATTGCTCAATTTCTCACCGTATGGTTCTGCCAGCACAGTAATGAATGTTTATGGACATTTACCGCAGATAGCACCTATATATGCTAGTCCTGAATCTACTAGTTTATTGGATGGAGGTTTTAGTGCTTCAAATCAAAAAGCATACATAGACAATGTATATGCTTCTAACACTATAGGTGCCACATCTAGAGGCTACACATTCAAAGATGCTGAAGATGCTGCACCTTACAATCTATCGGCAGAACCCACTAATTATGAATTTAGCAACAAGTCGAGTAATACTAGTTTGTTGCCTGAAGGCATGGAACACCCACAAGGAGTTTATGCTTCGGCTTTCCTAGTAATATCTTATGAAAGCGAGTTGGCTTTGGTAGCCAAGAGAGATAGAGATGGCGTAGTAGCGGCAGGAGATTGGTTGTATCTAAAGCAAGCAGGCGGTAAAGCGAATGCTGGTACCACTGCTTGGGATGAGAGGATTCACGGTCAAGACCGCTTCACTGCTCCTGCCAACGCTGGTCCAAATGTAGAGGCTCTGATAGCAGATGGTACTGTGGTTCCTACAGGAAACATAGGAGCAAATTGGATTGATACACTCTTTAGTGAAGCAAATCACTACTCCTCCAACGTACAAATATACAAACTCATGCATGGTGCTGTTTCTACAGACTTATATCTTTCAAATGCTACGCCTGATAGAGCAAAAACAGGCGATTTAATACATGACTTAGATTATTCTCCGGGTTCTTATAATCTCCAATCAACCGATACAGAAAGAAACGTAGTAGAGGATAAGTATAGCGGCACTGCATATACAGCAAAAACCGGATTTTCAAATCAATATTGGTTATCTGATGTTAATGGTTATCAAACATACTCAAACACAGCAGGTAGAAATTTCTCTGTAGAGAACATTGTATGGAAAAGAATGGACGGTGGAAATCTAAGTCTACCTACCTTAGATGCTAGAGGCATGGGTGCTGTGCCTTTCATCACTAGAGTAAATAGTGATACTGCTTATTTAACAGGTGAAAAGATATACGGCAACGTGAGGTTTACTTTTGAAACAACCAATTCTTCTATGATGCCGGTCTTACAAGCACAGGAATTATCTCATCCTCAATTAGCATCTAGTAACCCCACTTTGGTTATGAATGCTTTACAAATTCCAAACGAAGAATTACAATTTGAAGAAATGTCAGTTATAGATGATACAGGTCAGTTGCATGTAATAGAAGGCGGAAGTCCATTAGGGACTATCATCAGAGCATTTAATCTCAATGATTTTGCTACACAAAAAACAGGTAGTGTGTTTGATGTTGGTTTAGGAGTTTCTTCTGATACAGTAAATGTAAAAAAAGGTCCTGCATTGGCAAATTCAGGATTTACACCAACACTAGCAGTGCAACTACCTGACCCAAATTCAATACCCGGCAACATAGTAGTTCGTTCAGGATTCGACCCAATACAAGCATATCAAAACGAAACTTTTGGTTCAGGTGGTATGCACCATCCCGGCGATGCATCTACTAGATTGAGTAGATTCTTTGATAACACCTTTGGTGCTACACAAGGACACCCCACATATGAAGAAACAGGATGGGAAAAATACGATGTGTTGACTAAAAGAAGTTCTGTTGGCGGCTTTAACAGTAATGGACTTAGAGGTGCTTATGAATTACATGATAGAGCATTATTCTTCCATGTTACTAAGATGGGTCACACTAACACACACCGTTATCCCAATGTGTATGCTGGTGGTAATGTAGTTAGCCAAACTTTGCAATTCACCGAAATTTCAGGTACTGTCGTTACTGTAAATGCAGCACCAAATGCTTATGTGTGGAAAAGAGGTTCCGATGCTACCGATTTTGGTTCTAAGGAAGATAACGACCATAGAAGGTATATGCGATTATACAACGATGCTGGTTCTAGCGGAATTGCTACTTATACAGGAGTTAGCGGTAGCACTTTTACAGGAGTAAAAGTAGATGCTGATTTCTCTAATCTTGTGGCCGAAGGCGGCACACTTTACCTAGTGCCCTCATACTACATACCAGCAGGTAGTAATCGTTTCTTTGCTGCTAATAGATTAAGAGACCATGCTGAAGTTAGCGGTAATTCACCTGATATGGCACACACTGAATACATGACTAGTGTAACTAACGCACATACTAGATATTCTAAACCTGTAATGACTCCAATGCCTTATCCAAGAATGGGGCATCACTTTGTAAACGCTACAATGCCTATGTTACCGGGACATTGGGCACACCCTGTTTATCAATCTCTGTACAAGAAAAACAGAGCAGAGTATTCGTTGTTAAAACAAAGTATGGATAGCACTGCTTTGCAAGATAGAATCATAGCAGTTAATCAGTTCATACCAACTAAATCCGATTTAGGAACAACGTATTCCGACTCATTAAACCCCATGGAAGCAGAAATAAACTTTAGCGCTATCAATGCTGCACCTAGTGGTCCTTCAGATTTACACGGTGGTGCATTTACATTGATGTTTGAGACAGCAGTTAAATGGGACGGTTATGGTATATTAGCAAGTGCTGGCGATGCTGGTCAAATAAACAAAGCAGGGGGGCATAGTATAGTTTTGCAAGCCGCTGCTTCATACACTTTAGCAAATCATTTCCCTGACCCTGCTGAAGTAGGGGCTTATCAGATAATAATACAACCTAATCTTTTCAATGACCAAATAGGCGGTGCAGAACTTACTGCTTCGTATAAAATCACTTCACAACAGGTTAACACTGTTATTGGTATAAGACATAATGAGGTAGAGGTTGGTGGTATGACTCTAATTTTAGCACGTTCTACACAAGCAGATGTGAGAGGTTGTGAAGTCATGGTGAATGAATTAATGTTAGATTTAGATGCTGATTTCGCAAGCCAATTCACTAAAATACCCTCTTTATTATTATACAATCCTTATGGTGTCAATCTAAATGAAAGTCCTTCCTTTACTAGAAGAGGATTTCCTTATGCGCCTATGTTTTCAGATTCTACACCCGGCGTAACTTTGAATGTACCATGGTGGAGTACACTCCATGGCGATGTATCTAGTGATGATATATCGAATGATGAAGGTTACAGAGGGTTGGCTCAATCTTCGCCGCATGATTATTATTCATTCTCCAGAAGTACATATGGGAGCATAGGTAACACACTAACTATTCAGGGATATCCCACAGTGCATCCTGAAATTTATTCTCACACATTACAAAATGTATCTAAATTACCAACTTGTAAAGTAGTTTCTTTCAATGCAACGAATAAAACCATAGTAGTTGATAACGCTAGTGCCTTCCCTTCAAAGCCTCGTTTTGGTGAGAAGTTACAATTTAGAGCAAGAAGTGGTTCTGCTGGTGGGACTTCTATCTATAGAGCATCATATACCAAAAGACACGGTTATGCAGCCGGAGAAATCAACCTTCCTGTAACTTTTACCATAGGTGTTTCAAGTAACAGTGCATCATTCTTTACAAAACTATATGATGGAGCAATATTATCTCTTGTTAATTCAAAGTCATACTTCGATAAATCAAAAAGCGTATTTAAAAATAATATATCTGAAATTGGAAAAGGAAGTAACGATACTAATAATTTGCATCCTCCTGATGCTTTTATCTGCCTATGGCATGAAAACTTAGGTAGGCCATACACAGTGTATTCAGATGATGCTAACCGCGCTTGGAATGCCGAACCTGTCAATGCTGACAAATATAACTCGCTACCTGAACACTTTGAAACCATACATTACCATTCTGCTACATATGCTATGAGCATGGGTCCTTTTTCTCTTAAAGTGAAAGGACAAAAAACAACAGACCGCGCTGGTGCAGTGTACGATGCAAGTAATCTTAATGATACCGGAGCCTCAAGCACTAGCGAATTCGGTTCTATACTCTACAACAGATATTGGCCTTGTGGAAGTAGAGGTGGTCCACAAGCAAGCAGTTTGGAAACATATACTCTAGCATCTGCATCTTGGACTAAACCCGGCAACCATCAATCTATGGGACTTATTTGGACTGACGATGGAGACTTTTCAGGCGCTGCTACCAACGCTGGTTCTTTTGTTACCGGTGTATTGTATAGGATAACAACCACAGGTAGCACACCGGAATTTACAAACGTGGGTTCTGCTAACAACACAGTCGGTACTTATTTCACTGCCACAGGAGCAGGTAGTGGTACCGGTACTGCTGATAAGATATACAGCGCAACTGTAGGCATAAGCACAGATACTAACGATGATGGTTCAGCCGATAGCACTGACCTAAGAAGAAGATTTGGCTACAGAATTTCACTAAAACAAGCGCATAATAGACCTCGTTGGGGATTATTACCTGCTCGCGCTGTGTACGAAGGCGCTAAGAGCGGTAGTGCTTATAATACCACAAATTACGATGCTGGACCTATTGTGCAAATGGAAGCACACGGTAGTATACCATTGCTATACACAGGGGTATTAGAAAGAATGACTAACTTCACAGGGATGTTAAATTTAGATATAGCGGGTCAACAAGTAAGATATTCTCAAGGTAGGAGAATGACAAGGGCTTTTGGTGCTCCACTTAGAACACTGAGAAACAAAAACACAGTTCAAAGAGATTGGTGGGGCGATGGCGAAGGTAAAGATATCAAAGAATTGTCATTAGCATCACAATATTACATAGTGGATTGGTGGGGTAACGAAAGAGGCGAAGATGTTAGGCGTAGCCCTGTTAGAGGATTTGGTATCAGACCTGCTTGGGATTGTGGTAATGCTTACAAAATGGGTGCTAACACACCTTATGACAGAATATGGAATAACGCAAAACCTTTGTTCAACGTAAAAAATGTAATAAATTCTAGCGGCAATGTATCATTACAAAGTAATTCTACTATACCTAGATTTGGCGGCACAGATAATGACGCTAATGTTGGCTCAAGCGATAGCGATTTAGTAGATGTGTTTTCCCCTGTGCATTCTTTAAGAATTGGTTGTATGGGTAGCGGTAGAGGCATGAGATATCCAACATCTTTCAACGAGTGTATATTTACTGATGTTTCTGTAAATGACTCTAAAACAGGCATAGTAATAAGCGGAAATACAAACCAACCTTTGTTTGGTAAAGGATTCAAAAGACCTAAAAACGATGTATTAGAACCTAATGAGGTTAAGAGAGGTATAAGTCAAAAACTTTCTGTATCTGAAGACGGTTTGTTAAAACCATCAGCCAATGTAAGTGCTAGGACTGAGACTTTGGTTACATCTAGTAAACACGCAGACCCTATGAGCAGAAGTAGCCCTAGAATAGGTATAGATGCTCCAATATTTGGAAATGATGTAGAAGAAAGCAATGTTGCTATTAACTCAGAAGCACACAGTTTACACACTGATAGAAACGTTGGACAAAGATTCTCACTTAGTGCTGCATTACAAAGAGACGTAAAAACAGCCAACGACTTTACATCGCCAAGTTCCTTCACTAGACAAAGTAATGGTTCTCCAGTGTCATCCATATTAAGATTTTCACATACAAACCCTGTGAGACCTTATGGTGGTTCTTACATATTAGATATGAGTGCTTATGCAGGTACAGTTAGTGATAAAAATTGGGGAAGAAATAGTTTAGCATCACCTTCTTACACAACTAATCCTTTCCAAAGCGAAACTAGAAACAGTAAAAACACAAAGAACAACCATAAAGATAAATCAATAAGATTCCTTATGAGACCAATAAGATTGTTAGACAATAGACATGTGGAATTATATCGTTTTAATGATACTTTACATAGCAGTAGTCCACAATATATTTTGAATTATCTGAATTCTACATCGGGTGGAAAGTATGGACTCTTTACTTATGATATAGACACACCTGCTCCTTCTGCTAGGTTTTTACCCAATGCATCTTCTACTCCAAATGCTGATGGACCTTATTATCCAATAGTTGGTTTTTCAAGCGACTATATTACTATGGATTCTAGCGGACCCACACTAACCACAAGTGAATCTACTAGTTTCGATTTAGATGATTTAAAAACAGCGGTGGGTAGAGTTCTAATTTCAGAAAATACCTTGCAGCACCATAGAGCAGATAGCATAAGAAACAAAGATTACACAGTTAAACCTAGATTCACACAAACTTTGCATCCAAAAGGTCACAAAGGAGATGTTACTTTCAACACAGACGACCATAGCGGGGATTCAGCATGAGAATAAGTTCCACTAAAGCCGCTTTTACTGAATCTTTGACAGAAATTATGACGGATGTCAGAAAACCTGTGTTTGTTGATAATGCGATACACTATGGAAAATATGAATCACAAAATAAAGATATAGCAAAAGTGACTATGACTACTAGAGATTACTCTATTGCCACAGAAAAAACATACTTTATCGAAGAAGAAGAATCTAGTATATTATTGTCCCACACAAAAACTCCCGGTCATAGTTATGAAAGCAATCTTTGGGGCTCAGAAGGGATTGATAAATCAACAGATTTGCTCTATGATTCAAACGATACTAATAAAAAGATATTTCAAGATAAAGTTGATATCTTAGATAAAAAATTAAGATTAAACCTCAATAATATGAAGAATAAGACCTTAGACGACATGGAATTCTATGGAAGAAATGTTCACATGGGTCAACCTATGGATATAGGTCTAAGAACTACAGATTTAGCCATTCGTTTATCGAATTCAATTGATGGCGATTTAACATCTTTTTCTATAGGTGAACCTTTATCTATATCGAATTCTAGCACACAAAGATTAAAACACAGTAAAAATTTCTTTGCACATAATTTTAACAACATGAATCTAATTACAGCCTTAAAACTATTAGGTAAAAAAGACAATAGAATTTTAGATTTTGATGTATATGGAAATTTACTGTTTGTGCCTTTCAATCATAACAAATATGGTTATCGTCTGTCCGATAGTAGTAGAATTGGTTCAAGAACAGAAAATCCTAAAGACAATTTATTAAACAGAGTTACCGTAACAGGTTCTCCTTTGGCTGTTAATGATGTAGTATCGGTTACATTAAATGATGGAGAGAGGCAACAAGGAGGAAATAACGTGACTGTAATCGAAAGCACACCTATATTTGACCCTACTATATCTTCTAGTTCCGAAGCATATAAAGTTGCAAGAAACGTATTAAAGGCTAATAATTTAATAAAAGGCAGCATAGATAGTAATGGGCATGTTAATGCATGGATGATAAGACCGGGAGATTTAGTCATCACACCTTTAGGTAAGTTAGTTGTTAAAAAATTACAACACGATTCTGCTACTTTATTATCAGATTTTGAGTTCCTAACAAGCGATTTAGGTATTGAAGATGCTTTACAAAGTATATTTGAAGATAATATTGCAGCGAATGAAATATCCACTCATGATTTAGAAGAACAAACACAAAATTTAGATTTTTCTTTCTTTAATAGCATAGAGATTAAAAGTAGTGTATTTGTTTCTGTGAATGTAATTTCAACTAATGGTTTATTAATCGGCCAGCATCATAATAGAGTTGCAATAGGTGGCAGTGCTGAAACAATCGGTTTGGGAAGAATAGAGAATTTTGAAATAAGGAGTAATTAAGATGGCAGTAAATGACTATTTAAAGAGGTTGATGATAGAAACAATATCAAATAATATTAATGAATTAACTTTAGGTTTTGATGGTACACCACCTACTAGTAGCGATGGTTCTGCTGGTAGACCAATAATTACTTTGAAGCCCACTGTAAGAATTTTAGATAATTCAAGTTTATTAGTTGAAGCGACCCTACCTAGCACTATTGCTTATGATGAAACGATAAAAGAAGTATATATTCAAATGAAAGACTCTAGTGGGTTTACACCTATAGCGCGTCATGTGTTCGCACCAATAATAAAAACAACAAGCAACGAAGTTAAAATTCAAGTATTAATAGAGGTGAAATAATGTCCAATCCCTTAAAAACACACACCGACAATTTAGCAGATGGAGATTTCTTACTTTCGGCTTCTTTAACTAATATGTTAGAAGGCGTTCACGGCAACGGAATATTACTTTTGGAAGATACACACGCTGGTTCTTCGATACGCAACGCACCCGCATCTTTATCCGGTGCAGTATCAAGAGTAGATGCAGAAACAATCAGAATCAAGGGCGGTCTTGCTGTGTTAGATGGTTTAGTGGTAGATTTTGCTGGTGGTTACACTTCTAATGCACCCGCAACATTTGATGTTGTATTTGACGTTTCAACATATTTTTCGGGACCGCTAAATAGTGGACAATCTTGTTTATTTGCAGTCTATGTTACAACTGATAATACCACAGGAGTAAAGAGAATAGGAGTGGAAAGAGGCAATATAGCAGATAGTGGGAATTTTCCTATAGCACCAAGTAATTTTTTAAACGAAGGTGGGTCTTTAGATGTAGACCAAACAACGGTATTAGCGGTTGTAAAAGTCATTTTTACTAGTAATTCTACTACATATGACATAGATGTGTCTACGATATATGACGTTAGAACTTTTGTCAAACCTTCACCAATATATCTTTCAAGGATGTCTTCAGGTGCATTAGGTGCGACAGTTTCAGACTCTAACAGGATTGATAGTCACGGTGATTTAGATGGTATGCAAGGCGGCGGAACTGAAAATGGTGCTTTTACGGCATCAAATTTGGGCGCTTTGTGGATGAGCAACGATGGTTCCGGCGACGATGTGTTATATTTTTCAGGCGGCCAAGATAGTGGTAGAGCAACACACAGATTAGGACCTAACAAATTAAGTACAACCAATACTGCACAAAATGTAAAATTTGATGATGCTAACTTTTTCTACGCAACACCTAGTGGCACTGTTAATTTAACACCCAGTGGCACATTTCCACCAAGTCACGTAGTAACTGTATTCAATGCGGCAACAGGAAGTAGCAACAAAATCGTGTTTGACCCTAGTGGTCTCAGCAATGGTGCTGCTACCGTAGGTGATGTAGCAGCGGGTTCAAGCGCTATGTTCGTTTATACGGGTTCTGCATGGAAAAAAATCCTTGCAGCATCTTCAGGTTCTGCTAGTGTTAGTGGTTCTGCGGGCGCTATACAACTAAGCGATGGAAGCAATTTCTCCGATGATGCACAACTTACCTTTACTACAGCAAGTAACACGTTGAATGTGGGTGGTCCAATAATTATGGCTGCCTCGTTATTCAAAGCACCGACGGGAGTAGAATTGACTCCTGCTGGTAGCAATCCGGGTAGCACAGGTGGAAACACAATTTGGAAAGATACCGGCACAGGTACTCATTTAAAAATAGGTAGCGATGTCATATTAACATCGAGTAATTTTGCATCACAATTTGGTACTAGCGGTGTAGGAATTCATTCTTTGGGGGAACAAGCAATTGCTTCAGGGGATTTCATATCTTTTTCAGATACAAATGCTTCTAATGTAACCAAAAAAGAGGCTATAGACGATGTAGCGACTCTATTTGCTGGTACGGGTTTAACTGCATCTAGTGCAGTAATTGGTGTTGATGCTAACCAAGCGGGCATAACAAGCATCGGACCTGCTGGAAATTTAACTGTTAATCAAGACTTGGTAGTAACAGGGAATTTAACCATAAATGGCACAACAACTACAATCAATTCTACAACTTTAACAGTAGATGATAAACTCATAGAATTAGCGCACACGCCTACTTTTACTGATGCTACGTGTGATTATAATAACGACCCAACTATAACGATGGATAGTACAACAAAATTAGTAGCGGGGATGTCAGTCTCAGGCACAGGAATTCCATCCAGTGCTACAGTTTCTAGTATTACTGATGCTACTACGTTTGAATTAAGTGCATCTACCACAGGTGGTGCTGTTACAAATGGCACTCTAACTTTCGTTGGCGAAGGTACCGATGTTGGTATAGATGGTGGCGGAATTATGCTAAGGTCTGCTGATAGCGATAAAAGCATTACTTGGAATAATACTTCAGATGGTTGGACATTCAATCAACACATATTTCCTAGCACAGATAGCAATTTCAATTTAGGTTCTTCTTCTGTGCGGTTTGCTAATGGTTATTTCGATACTGTACACGGTGCTGGTAATTTTACAACAATCACAGGTAGTAGCACAGTAAATATTGATTCGGGTGTTCTGAAAGTAGATTCTTCTAAAGTAGGGATAAATCAAGCAACACCATTAGCCCCACTACAAGTAAATAATTTAGGATTTGGTGAAGTTAGCGGTCATATAGCCGATACAGGCACATCGGGCTCGGAAAATCTTGGTACTTTCACACTATTCAATAAGACACAATTCCGTTCTGCTAAATTGCTAATAGAGATAGACGGGCGAGACATAAGCAACTCCAACGATGTGTTTGAATGTGCAGAAGCAGTCATTACACACGATGGTAGTAGCGGAGCAAATATAACCACCTTCGGCGTGGTTCAATCTAATTCAAGTGAAACTTCACAAGCAGACTACAATGTGGTCATAGATAGCAACAATGTTAATCTAGTGATTACTCCACGGGTATACAGTGTGCGTTTTGATGTGCGAGTAACTTGGCAAGCAATGGTGGCATAATAGATGACAGAAAGAGATTTTAAAGTAAAAGCAGGATTGAAGATAGAAGGCGGAAGCATAGACTTCTCTAACGCACAACATGCTACCATTGATATGGATGCAGTTACCACCACCAACGGTGCAGGTAAAGATATCTCAATTAAGGGTGGTCTAGGAAATGGCACAGGCACAGGCGGAAAAATAGTCCTTCATACAGGAGGGGCTGCTACAGGTAGCGGCGGTGGGGCTACTAGCCACGTACAAGCACTTACAATTCAACCCGGTGGTGATGTACACATAGGTACAAACGGTCTTAACGCTACTGTAACTAGCACAGGTTCATCAATTAACTCCACGATTATAGGCGACCATTCACAAGCGGCTGGTTACTTTACAACTCTTGATGCTACTGGTTCATTTGAAGCGCGAGCCACAGGTTCTGCAATTAGAACAGCCGGAAAACTATGCGTAAATGAGCCGGATGTAGACACTTCAACCATACCCGCTAGAACCCAAGTCGCAATATATGGAAAGTCATTAGGGCAAGGAGGAACTATGTCTGATGGTTCAACCACAGTTGCGGCCACCGATATTAAAGATTATGTTGAGTTGTTACTCCAAACAGATGCACCGGAAGGCGATTTAGATGGTTATGTAGCCAATTATGTAGGAAACGCCGTTGTGTTAGACAATGTAGAAAACATACCAACAACCGGACAAGGCACAATTTACTCAGTCGGTGCTGGTAACTTAGGTGATTCTTGGGGAGTAGGAAGAGCAGGTGGTACTGGTGGAGGTAGTTTCCAAATAGGTTACAAAAACCAATCTTGGGTAAAAAGCCACGCAACTACAGGAAACGTTATGATGCCAGCGCAATCTATGTTAGACATAGATACATCAGGAAATATGACGTTGAATAGTAATGGCGCTTATTTCGCATTTACAGGTGCGACTAGTGGTGCTGCTTCTAGAGAAATCAGATTCAAAGCATCAAGTAATGCCATTCATGCAGACAACACAGGTTCTCAAACGTATACTCTACCGACAGATTTTCCCGATGGTAATAATTATATTTTGAACTCTTCAACCACAGGTACACTTACTTGGGCTGCATCTGCTTCAGGTGCAGACGGAATGGGAAGCGGGTTTACTGTATCAGCAACAACTGATTCAAACGCAACAACCATTACTCAAGGTGATGATTTATTCTTTGCCGCAACAGGTGGTCTTACTGCAACAACAACAGCAGATGGAACTGTAACTCATGCTTTGGACATTAAAGGACTCTCAACAACGGCATTAAGTAGTTCTGCATTTTTAGGTACAGATTCAATCGCTTTTGTTGATGATAGTACGACCGGCAAACCGACTAGAAAAGGAACTATTACTGAGTTAAGCACTCTTCTTGCTGGTACAGGTCTTGACCAAAGTCACGGCGTAATCAGTTTAGACTTAGACGGTTTAACCGACATAGGTGAGGCTTTAGTCGGTGCTGATTTAATCATTGTAGACGACGGTGCAGGTGGTACTACCAAGAAAGCAACATTAACTCGTTTAGGTGCATTACTCGCAGGTGGAAACATTTCAGCAGACACAGGTGTGTTATCGGTTGCAACAGCATCGGCAACGGTAGCAGGTATAGTAGAATTAGCGACAACGGCTGAGACAACAACAGGGACAGATGGCGCAAGAGCAGTAACGCCTGACGGTCTCAAAGACGGATATCAAGGTTCTACGAATGTAGTTACTCTAGGTGCAATAACATCCGGCACATGGACCGGAACTGCGATTGCTTCTGCTTATCTTGATGTAGACACAGCGCATTTGGGCGAAACACAAACATTCTCAGGCGCTAAGACATTCTCAGCATCAGTAGACATGAATGCTGGTGCTACAATAGACGGTGCTACAATTTCTCTTGACGCTACTGCTTCTCTAAATATAGACAACTCCAACACTACAAATGGTATATCAATTGGTACTGCTACAAGCGGCGTACCTGTCTCAATAGGACACGGAACTTCAGAAGTTACATTCGGAGATAACGTGACTATCACAGGTAATTTGACCGTAAACGGCGACCAAACTGTAATTAACACTACGGCAATTGTTGCTGAAGATAAATCAATGGTTCTTGGAATTGCTGGTGGTATGGAAGATGCTACATATACAAGAAGCGGTACAACGGTTACTGTAACTTCTCTATCGCATGGTTTAAGTAATTCTGAATACGTTTACATTTCTAACGCCGGTAATAGTATTACAGACAATGTGTATGAACTCCAATCTGTTGCCGATGTAAACACATTCACTTTTACTTCGCCTGTCAGCGGCACTGTTGGTTCTGCTACTGATTTACAACATTCTTCTGCTGATGTCACGGAAGGTACTGCTGATGGTGCAGGAATATTTGCGCCCGGAACTTCTCTACACAGCATAAAATATGATTCTAGTAACGGCTGGACTGTTGGCACAGCCGCTATTGGTGATGATTTAGATATAGCATCGGGTCATTTGAGTTTTGCTGGTACGACTACTCTAACCGCAACAGCATTAGGAAGCAATGTAGCAAGTTCAAATTTAACTAGTGTAGGTACTCTAACCACATTAACAGTGGACAATGTAATTATCAACGGTACTACAATCGGTCATACAAGCGACACAGATTTGATAACCCTTGGAAGCACAGCAGTTACTCTTGCTAACAATGTTAATTTTAATGTCGCTAAGGCTGGTGGTCTACAAATAGCAGGCACTCCTGTGACATCAACAGCGACTGAGTTAAATCTAGTAGATGGATGTAGCGCTGGTGCAATAGTAGATAGTAAGGCTGCTATTACAAGTAGCGCAGGTCAAGTTAATGGTACTACTCTAGGTGTCAATAGCGTATCAGTTTTGGCAGTCAATTCTAGTGACAGCGCTGCTTCTTCTAGTGGTGCGGCAATAACTGTTTTCAGTATGGATAAAACGCTATATCGTGCTGCTAAGATAGTTCTCTCAGTTGAGTTGCTAACAACAGGTGCTGCTGCTGCTTCAAAATACGAAATGATGGAAATATTAGTACATTATGACGGTAGTGCAGGGCATCATACAACATACGCTCACATGAGTACCAATGCAACAGACTTAGCAGCAATTACTACTTCTGTGAGTGGTGACAATGTATTGGTAAAATATGACCCGGTGGGTACAGATACAGATAATTTCAAATTCCGAGTAGCAGCAACGCAACTCGTATTATGATGGATAGTGAAATCATGGTGATTAATTTTGACAGAAAGAGATTTTAAAATAAAAAAGGGCTTAATAGTAACCGAAGATATTGAACTCGGTCACGCTTCTGACACCACAATTGCGAGAGCAAGTGCTGGACAAATAACAGTAGAAGGCACAGCAGTAGTTCTCGCAGGTGGCGCAAATCACGATGGCTTTTCTGATTATGTGGCTAATGAACACATAGATTGGACTGGTGACCGTGGAACCACTAACATTCATGTCAACAACGTACCTGCGGCTGGTTCGGCTACTAGTGCGGGTACGGTTGGTGTAACCCCAAATA
>Ga0209337_1000136_pt1 | contig 59020 bp, 54 predicted proteins | sample LinPmetageLP53_FD_184044 | JGI IMG/M metagenome (GOLD analysis project Ga0209337, IMG submission 184044) | Marine viral communities from the Pacific Ocean - LP-53 (SPAdes) (version 2) | ecosystem: Environmental > Aquatic > Marine > Oceanic | place: Pacific Ocean | collected 2010-02-08
AGAGCGTTTAGCAGCTTGGAGTTCGGACTCCCTTCTTTTCTGGAGTGCTTCAAGCTGTTCTATCTTAATTTTGTTTAATTCTTTGGCTTTCTCGTCACTATCACTCTTGGCTTCAATGATCTTTTTCTGCCTTTCGAGAACGTCGTTCATTCTTTCTTGCGCGGCAATTTCTTCAGCCAAACCATCAGTCGAAGAGGTACCACCCCCGGCAACTTGATTGATTGCATCCATTAATTGCTTGATAGTTATAGCCATGCGTAAAAGTCCTTACTCTTTAATTAGTTTATATAAAAAAAGACAGGGGTTTAACCCTGTCCATATTTTTTAGCGTATGATGGTGGCGGTGTTGGATTGTTTGTAGACGTTAGAGTTTGCGAACTTTTATTGGAATTACTCGCAGTATCCATTGCCTCTTTTTCCGCCTCAAGTTGCCTTATAAGCCTGTCAACAAACCATTTCCTGAGACCGATCGGAAGATTGTAGGCTTCCGAAAAAGACCAACCTCCTGAGTATTTTAAAAAGAAGAACTGTTCGTAAACGTTCTCCATGTACTCAGGCGTCAGGCCAAAAAAAGTCCGCAGATAACGGAACCTCCATATCTGACTCGTAGTCGCATTCTTTACAATCAAAGTGCTGGGACATATCAAGGTTGGGGTTCGTAAGTCTGTACGCTTCTCTAAGATGCCTTGCATCGATAGAAGGAATGTTGTTTACAGTATAATCAATGGCCTCTGCAGTAGAGTTGCCGTTGACTGAAACTAGCATGTTTGTCAACTGTCTGGTAACAGTTCTTTCATACCGATTCTTTGTCTTTCTATCGCTCTCAATACCATCCATAAGGTATTTTTCATCACTTCCGGTTAATAGCCTGAATGTGACTTCAAGTTGTGTTCTCGGCAGTGTTGTGCTGAAGGTGCCGTCCTCGTTCAGAGTGACTTCTAAAGAATTCAGAGAGGTTTCGGTATGACCTATCTCGTTTAAGTCGAAGGTGTGCTCTTGAACCGTAGTACAACTGGGACAAGTAACCTTGGTGTTATAGTCGCTTCCATATGCAGCAATTCGAGTAGCTACAATGATAGCGTTTCTATCACCAACTAAGATAGACGATGGATTAACGCGCTTATCAACGATTAAGCTGTCAATCACTCTTTCTAAGGCAACACCTTTCTTAAGCAAACTGCGTGAGGTAAGCATATCTTCCTCTTTGGCAGTCATCTGTTTAATCTCTATGGTATCACAACCGTAGAGGGGGTGGTTCTGGGGGTAATATTTACCACCAGAAGGCAATGCAACAAATTCTGTAGGGATTACAAAGGAGAAATCCCCTGTTCCCACTTGTTGTGAAGTTAAATTTGGAGACCCGTTATCTTGTTGCATGGGCGGGCCCCCAATACGATCACTGTTTCTAGACAATATACACCTCTTTTTTCTAGATATGTCTTATTATATCACGACTGGAAGAAAGTTGTACCCTCGGAACCAGCAGTAGCTCTAGAAACTCCGTCAAGAGTCTCCACGCGAGCCCAATCATAGCGTAATTCGAGTGTCATTTCTACCAAGTCATCAGTTCCATATGCCAAATCGCCATACTTCACAGATGTGATGAAACCATTCCAAAGAGTCCACTTTTCAATCTCAGCACCGTCGCCATCAATTTGAGAGATGTAAACAGTACCAAGAGCACCAGCAGCCTTAGACTTCGACATGGTGCCGAGAGAGTTAGGGTTGGATGGTGGGTTGTAGCCGGATAAGTTAATGATATCAGAAAGAGTTGCAGTCATATCTGGATCGCGGGGATCAACCAAAGTTAAGGAAATGGCATCCCAGCTAACGGCTCCTGGGTAGTAGAACTTGTGGTTCAAGTATTGGTGTTCGGCAGTCTCGATAGTGAAGGAAGGCTTGTTAACAGTCTTTGCGTACCAAAGAAGGGAACCTCCTTGGGGCGCACTGATTCCAGTGAACTCTACCTTAAATCGAAATTGTCTTTTTGGATCTTTGAGGGCATTTCCCTCACCGAAATTGTCTGACCAGAATGGCATCTTTTAGAACTCCTTGTTATATTTTTAAATAGTGTGTTAGTTTGTTTTAGTCATCAAATGATGCGCCAGTAGATGCGATTACGAAGTCAATTGCAATGAATTCGATTGATCTAGCAGGCTTAACCATAATCTTGGCGTAAAGAATGTTCTGATCGACAAGATCTGGCGTTGTTGTACTCTCGTCAAGAATCAATCGGTAATCAGCGATACCGAAGTTGCTCTTAACGTTAGCGAGGAAGGGCTCAACAAGTCCCTTGAAGCGGTTCCAGGTTGTTTGAACGTTTTGTTCGAACAAGATGCTGGAAGAGATAATCGAGATTTGCTTCTTAAGGTAGATAACCAATCTGCGTACGTTGATTCGATCAAGTGCGGAGGTGGATTCCTGAAGAGTCTTCTGACCGAAGACCACGATCCCAGTACTTGGGAAGGAAGCAATTGGGTTAATACCCGCATCGTAAAGTGTATCTCTTTCCTTAGATGTAAGTTTCTCGGTCACGTTTGTGACTGGGATACCAGCAGCACCGTCAGAGAGACCACCGCGGTTGAAACCAGCAGGTGCGAACCAGAGTTGAGACTTACGCTCAGAAGAGGCAAGAACACCCATCATGGCGACTGTAGGTGGAACCCAAACCAACTGGCTTGTGTTATCATCGCGAGTCTGGACCCATGGGTAGAAGGTGGCGCCGTAAGAGGAGTCAATCTTTCTATCGCTAAGGGCAGTAGCTGCAGCTTGTGGGGTGGTTGCAACACGGCTTGATTTGTCAGAGTAGTAAATCTCGTGTGAGGGGAGGTACACATCTGGCAGGTCAATAAGGGCCATTGCATCAGCGCGGCTTTCACAAACATCAATCATGTGTTCTGTGAGAGTGTCTTGAGTCACACCGGGAGCAGCTAAGAGGTTCATGTCGACTTGTTCTGGATCTGCAACCGAATCGATTGCTCTCTTCAGAGAGTAGAAGATCGAGTTGTTTTCGTTGTTCGAAGAAGCGGACATACCCTTGTTGTATAACGGATCGGGAAGCTTGATATCGAATCCATCGAATCCACCCCAGAAAGGAGCGGTGAAACTGTCGTAACCCAAGTCGAGAAGTGTCTTGTATGTTCCGCCTGCAGTCACAGAGGATTCGTCATTTCTTGAACCAGAGCGATAGAACACTACAGCAGATGTTGTGCTTGGGCGAACAACATCATCAAGAGTCATAACATATCCAAACCCGTCAATACCTGACGAAGCCGAGACAGTTGGATCGTAGTTGTCACCAACACCATTCTCAAGAAGACGGTTAACCATCTTTGTACTCAGATCGAATCTGTTTGTAGCAGCAGTTCTAGTGGTAGAAATACCGAAGGATGCTTTTGTGACATCAGACAGACCACCATCAGAGGAGGACAGTCTCAAACGAATGTCTGGGTATCTTAATGCAATTTGGCGGTTACCACCACCGGTGTCTAAAGTGAAAGTACTTGCAGAAAGTGCCTGGGAGTATCTTCCGTCCATACCAGCGTTGGTAAGTACAAGATATTTACCAGCCACTGTGCCGTCAGTTGTAGAGGCACCATCAGCATTAACATTAATCGCTGGAACGTCGCTTAATTTGGGAGGTCCGTAGTAACCGAATGGAAGAAGAAGGGCGTCAGTGGCGCCGGCTTCAACATCGGAGTTCATTTCAACGTAAACAAACTTAGAGTTGTTGGGGTACTCACCATATTCTTTGATTCTTCTTTCAGTAGCACTGAACTTCTTAAATTTGTCACCAATCTTGCGAGCAAGGAAGTTGGGCGACGAAGGATCAAGAGTACAGTTGTCAAATCTTTCAATTACTTGAATAGCGTTGTCAGAATCGGACATTGCTCTGATAACTACAGAGAACGTACCATAGTCAGTTACACTGTTGTTAGACTGACGGATGGAAGTAATCATAACCTTGGCGTTCTTGTTTAACCACTCGCCATGGCCGCGGCCGCGGAGACGGAACAGTTTTTGCGCCTTATCTTGAGGATGGAAGTCAGTCGCTTCACCTAAGTCTTGACCGACAAACCAGCCGGCGGTTGCTTCTCGGGACGCGGTGCCCTTGAGGTTAGCTAAAGTGCTTGAAGTCGAGCCGCTGTTCGCGATGACGCCAATGAAACCAAGCATTTTTTGACTGAAGTTGTTAGAAACTGTGTCGCGGGTTTCTTGGTCGTATGTTTCACCAAGCCAGTAACTGTTAATGGAAGACGATGGGTAAAACTCATTAACACCTGTAGTAAGTTGTGGGTTTGTACTCAGAACCTTACGGATGTAGTTTTGGGAGTTGTCATTAAGACTAACATTGAAACTACCGGTTGCAGCTTTAGAACCAATGACAAGTTTGAAGTTACCGTTGGCATCGGACTCAACCAAAGTACCAGCGGCATGTGTAGCGGTGGTGGGGTTGGTTGGAACTGCAGTCGCACCAACGCTACCGGATGTTGCGTAGGCGCCTTGCAATTTAACAGAACCGCTGTCGCAGTAAATGATTGCTGCCAACGATGCCGTTGGTGGTGTACGACCATCGCCTGTACCACCTTCATCGACCGGACTACCGTCTGTCTTGTAAGTGGCCTCGGTAAGAATGTTTACCATAGAAGACGAGGGGATGATGAAAAGACCGTATGCTCCACCTTCAAGAGTTTGAGACAAGCTTTGGTCGGTCTTCCAACCTGCTTTGGCAGCATCTGTGCCATTATTGTTTGTATCTTGGTGTCCTAATACTCGGACATAGGTTAATGGGGCAACATTAGAGCGTAAGAACGCCTTAGCTGCGTAGATACCATACATCGGGGATTGGTAGTTACCATCGCGGTATACATCACCGCTGCCGCCGCCGGCTACTGTGTCACCGAAGTTCTGCACGAATTCAGAGTAGGAGCTGACTTTGACTGGCTCCATGGCGATGCCTCGCTGGGCGCGTCCGACCACTACTGGGCCAATAGCATCTGCTGATTTTGGTACGAAGGAGTTATCAATTTCATTGATGAAGACTCCTGGTGAAACAAATTTAAAATTCTTAACTGACATTGTTGTACTTCCTTTTAGGTATAAATTTGTCTTAAAGACTTGTTTATCATTATTTAAATAGTATTTCTATCCTCAAAAGGATGAAGAGAAATGATAAAATGCGGTTGAGTTCCTGATTTAATCGTCAAAAAAGGAAGGGTTACCAGGAACTGCGGCTTGTTCCCTAGGATAAGTCACAACTACAAAGTTTTCATCCATCCTCACAAGTTGACGATCGTCATTTTCGCCTTCGCCGATTAAGTAGCCTAAAACACGTATTGTGATGTCGGTAGAATACATTCTGTTGTCTTCATTCAACTCAGCGGCATTGTTGTTGTGTGTGAAGTCCTGTTCTATAAAGGCTTCGTATATATGGCCGTTTCGTCTCATCAGGAAGGAGTTGATTTGGCCCGTTCTAGTCATAAACGGTTGCATCAGGGAGTTCATTTGCTGTTGGTACTCGGTTTTGATTGAGATCTTGTAATCCAAGTTTACATATACGGGTATTGGTATGGATAAAGTCTGAATAACAACCTGATGATTTATCCTTGGATAGTGTTTTTGAAGTACTTCCGTAGTGAAGGAACGTGTGCCGGTGGCAACAGCAAAATTTCTTGTCTTATCTTGCTTGACTCTCTTCGCTATAACAAGGCGACCGGTACGGCCGTCTTTCTTATCTGAGAATACTTGTGCTTGAAAGCCACCCTTTCGTGAGGGGTCTTTCACAATCCCAGTCCTTTCAACGCTGATAGTAGGTAAGATTATGGCGCCATCAGCGTCTCTTAACGACTGATCTTCTTTAACTTGGAATGATCTTTCTGGTGTTTGCCAGAATATAGGCACCCGAGTAAAGCCTGCATTTGTTTTGGCACTAAGATTCAAATCTTCTTTTAGCCAAGACATGATAGAGTAGTCAATTGACTCAATAGTAGAAGATAGCATACCCACTTCCTGAAGTGAAAAGTTATTCTGAGTGGGTGGTAACTGTGCGAAGTCAAAATCATCAGGTAGCATCGAATTGTCCTCTTCTTGCGCGCTTACATGTCGCATTAATCTCAAAAGTTTCGTCGACTTGGCCGAAAAGTTTGCGTGGCTTAGATAATTTAACTATCTCGTAATAAACTTTACCATACAAAATAAAATCACCTTGCCTTACAAACACATCTTGATCTTCTGTTAGCCTTCTCTTATGAAAATAGACGTTGATAATGGAGTCCGAGTCAGTTCCAACACCTGAAAGGTATGAAGTAGTCTCTTCCTCAACGTTAACAAGCGCATAAACACGGATGGGGGGTAAATAAGTCTTCTCTACGGCCTCTCCATACATGTCATGGAAGTCAGTTCTCTCCATATCAATAGGATAGTAAAGGATTTGTTGGCCTATTACCTTCTCAATAAGCTCATCATTGATTTGCTTAACTAAGTCTCTTTCTTTTTTACCTAAAAACAGCGGTGGTGGTGGTGTTTCCGGTCTTTCCCATTCGTCTGACATTTAAATCACCCCACAAAAATTGGTAACGGAGAGTTCTTGAATATATTCTGAGTAGCATCGGCTGTTTCCGAATCGTACTTGACAAGCTCTTTGTATTCGACTTCCTTCAACATCTCCATTAACTTATCTTTTAATTGTTGTTGTTCGTCTTTAGCTTGTGATAACAGTTCACTATGATTAAGTGTAACACTCTCGCCAGGAATCGGCAATGTTGTGAACTTACCGCGGATTTGACCCAACATCTCCTTGCAGAGTGCCAAGCCATACTTGCGGATCCACTGTTTGCCAATTGCGTTGATGTTTTCGTAGGGTATGTTATCGAATGGTAGAGTATTGATGTTGTTTACACCGTCTACACCGTCATCATATCCCTCATTAGAGGTGAAAACGTCCTGATCGTCAACATAAAACCTAAACCACATTCTGTCGATGGTATTGAATCCATATTCACCGGGATAAGGGTAAAGTCTCAACTTATTATCGATAATCTCATATGAATAATGTGAAGATCTGGTATACAGCGAATCTTCGTACATTATAGCTTGTAATTTGTTTTGCCATGTTGGAATAATCTCAAATGTAGAGTCATCGGCAAACTGTCCGTATGTCGAAGAGTTGCCAACCACATTAATGCCACCATAATATCCAAAGAATCTCCACATTGCGCGCGGAGTCTTGTAAAAAACCTTATTTACTATGATTCTCTTGTTACCAACCTTGCCGCTAAACGGTACTGCATTTCCAAATTCATCTTCGCCTGAAGCGCTGGCGGCTTCAATGATACTTTGAAGATCGTAATCTTGTTTTCCGTCAATAGCTTTAAACGACGCAGAGTATTGTGGTTGTGTACCCCCATAACCGCCCATAGAAGCCATTGTGTCGCCGATTCGCTTGGCTTGCTGGACCTGGACTCTAGGAAACTTAAGATTGGCGTTAGCGGTGCCTCCAGTCATGTCTCCATGATGGTCGAATGTACCTGTAACGTTACCAAGTGCGTTGGAAAGAACGTTTTTACCCTGATGTAGATTAACAATGTAAGAATATTCTAATACTGCTTCTTCATAGGCTGCATAAACGTTTGATGGAGTAAGTTCGATGTCTACAACATCGCCACCCAGTTTCTTATATGTATATGCTACTTGTTCCGAGGCACCACTGAGGAAGGCCGCGGATGCGGTATACATCCCAAAAGGCACTGCTGAAGCGACTTCTGTTGTTGAGCCGGTAGATGTCAGAATGATTGCGCTTGTTTGAGATTGTGGGGATAAATTTGTTGGCATTTGTAAAGTTCCTTAAATTAAATAGTAAACAGGCGATCAATGACCTCTTTAAAAATTCGGTATGACTAAACTAAATGAAAAAAACCCCCGATCCTTGAAGGAAAGGGGGTAATTTTATTACTATGTTAGGTTGTCAATCAAGTCAAGCGGTAGATAGTAACGGCTGCAGCGCCAGTTCTACGAAGTCTCAGCATCGAGGAACCAGAGGTATCTTCACCAGCAACATGGGGGTCGAAAGTCATGGCGCCAACAAGTGTGACACCAGTACCACCGGTAACCGTGAGGATGTGGTCTGTAGTGGTCGACAAGTTGATGATGCTGAAATCAACCGAATCACCGTTCGAGGTCAAGCTCAAAGCAGAAACCAAGTTTGCGGCTGTATCGGTCGCCTTCGAGCGGGCATCGCCGGGAGTCATCTTCAAGATTTGTGTCTTGATGAATGCACCAGTGATGATAGCAGTGCTGTCGGCAAGCGTTGTTTCGGTTGCTTGGTGACGAATGACAGGGTGAGCTTCTCTAAAAGCTACCACTCCTGCAGTCACAGTGAGGCCGCCGGCGGTAATCGTGTGACCGCCAGAAGTTACTGTAACCCCTTCGTCGGCGATCAAAGAGTTAACTGTGACATCCGAACCTTCCAAATCGATTGAACGATCCATCTCTTCCATTAATTTTTCGAGTCTTCCAAGACCCATTCTTCTATTACCCATAATATATTTCTCCTTTTATAAATTATGTTATTGCAATAACCCGTCTCATTCAATGATTGTACTCCAGCCACTTCGGAGTACTATCTTTCTAGGGCAGTGGCCTCGCCCAAGGAGAATAAAGTCAAGTTATAATAAATAGTATAATAACATGCAAAGACGAAAATGTCAAAATTTTAGGGGCAAAAAAATTTGAGAAATTGACATTTTTACATTTCACTCTCAAAAACAAAAACCCCCGCCAAATGACGGGGGTTTTGTATTTAGTCAGCTTGACTGATTTTTAAATCAACCGCCGCTCTCGCCGATAAGGCCACGAACAATAACAAGACCGTACATATCTGGACGGACCATTTTCTTGGCGTAACGAGTCATCACGCCCTTACGAGGTACGAAGTCCTCTGGTCCAAAGATAGTTGGAGTTGTTTGCAGTGGCACGTATGGTGCGTACACGTATCCGCTTTCAAGGAAAGAGGAGCCGCGACGGCCAACGAGAATCACGTTACGCAAGAAGTATGGGTCAACGTAAACGTCGAACTTCTTAGTAAGCGCGCCGACCTTCTGAGCGCCGATGGAACCACGCTCATCGTCAGCAGTGACGGAAGCACGGAAACCAGCAGTGAACTCAAGGACGTTAGCAACTTCAGGTCCACAGACGATGAAGTTAGCGCCGCCACGAAGGGTCTTGCGGTGAATGTTAGCAGACACATCATTGATGGTCTCAACAAGAGTCTCATACCACTCGGAAACGGTACCGGTGAAGTCAGGGGCAGCCGAAGTTGCACCAATTTCAGCACCAGTGTTGCGGTTCACGAAGAGACCTGGGGAGCGAGACCAGTACTTAGTACCAGCGGTAGCGCCCTTAACGAGATCTTCAAGGATCTCACGGTCGATCTCAAGAGCGATTTGCTCGGAGAGGATAGAAGTCAATTCGACTTCAGCATCCAAGTTGTGGTATGCGTTAAGGTCTTGACCTAACTCAGGAGTCCACTTAGCCTTAAGCTTCTTGGAAACAGCGGTAACAGCAATCGAGTCAACTTTAATGTCGATCTCGGGGATGTTGATGTTGTTTTCCAAGCCCCAGGGATCATCACCAATAACAGAACCAAGGGCTCCACCATTAATGAAGTCATCTTCTTGGGCGAAGGTAACTTTGTGACCTGCGGAAGCAGTAAGGATACCATGAAGTTGTGCTGCAGTAGCAGAACCATCATAAGAAGCAAGAACAAGCAAGCCTGTAGTCGTGCTAGAGCCACTGAAGCGGGTGAGACGACGAAGTTGGACACCGCGTTGACCTCCACCAGCGGAACTAGTAGTGTTAAGACCGGCGTTCGAGCCAGATGCATCTTGAAGAGTAACAGTGACGAAATCATCTTCGTTGAAGTTTGTCAAGCCAGACACTGTGAAAGAAGCGACGGCAACAGTTGCGCCGGCAGCACCTTCAAGTTCAGGGTCATGTTGACAAAGGTCAGGAAGAGCACCAGCAGAAGCACTGTATGTACTTGCTGTGATGAACGTCATAGCCAAAGCAGCGACGGATCCTGTTGGGGAAGCGTAACCGTTATTCAAGTTGCGAGGACCACGCTCAGCGTTGGCCTCAGAGATCAAGATACCACCAGTGATTTCGGACGCAACGCGACCACCACCGTAAACGGACTCTTCAGAGCCATCGGTACCGTAACCCAAGCGAGGGAGACCTGCACCGTTTGTAGAAACAGTGAAATCCATGAAGAAAATGAGGCCCGAGGGCAAACTCATAGGTTGCACGGCGACGAGATCGTTGGCAATGAGGCCAGCGAAGACGCGACGTACAATGGGGAAAGCTACAGCAGCGAAGCCTTCAACATCGCCGCCAGCCATCGTGGAACTTTCACGAAGAAGTTCCTTTGCTTGATTTTCAAGCAAGCGTGCCATGGTCTTGCGGCTGTTTTCGCCGGTAAGACCTTCAAGAAGACCGGTTTTCTCCCACTTAGAGAGAAGAGCACCACCTTCTGCACGCATATCTCTGTTGACCACACCTTCGGTCAATCTTTCGATAATACTAGACATAATAAAATCACCTCCTTTTTTTTATAATTTATTTGTGTTTATTTTATTCCAGCAAGCCTTCTCATACGATCCGAGAATGGATCTTGAGAGGCCACTTTGGTCTCTTTACGAGACGCGGTTAATACAGAATTACGACCACTGAGTGCTTCGCTCAATGACTTAGGGCTTCGCGTAGGCTTAGCTTCCATTGTGCTTTGAAGCGTTTCAAATATAGTCTTTGCTTCTGTGACTGAACCCGCGCCGGAAATAGCTTCGACAATTTTATCTTTCTGTCGCTCATTAAGGGAGGTATTTCTCAATACACGGTTCGTATATAACAGTCTTGCATTAGAAAGATTAACTTCATAGAGATTCTCTTTGAGTTCTTCCATAGCGGACTGATAATTCACCAATTCTTCTTTAAGGCTCTCATTGTTTGCGAGGGTCTTTTCAAGTGTTTCCTTGGACTCATTAACTTTTTCTTGCTCTTCTTCGACTGATTCTTCTTCAGTCTCGGTAGAGGCTTCATTTGCAAGCTCTCTTTCTTGCTCGTCTTTCAATTGTGACGTAGGGCGTCCGGCCCAGCCGGAGATCTCTGCTTTCATATCAGCAGTGAGTTTTTCCATTACCGAATCAAAAAGACCATCCATGTCGATTTCTTCATCAACAATTTCAGCGTCTTCTTCATAGAGTTCTTCTTCAGACTCTTCCATATTGTAACGGGGGCTATTTGCATCACACTTCTTGTGTGCTTCATCTTTAGACATGCCATCTTTCATGTGTGCTTTTTTGCAAGCATAGTAAGCGTCATCGTCATCTTGGAAGCGATCTTTATATTCATTAACTTCTTCTTCGTTAACGGAATCATCTTCGATCTCTAAATTAATGTCTTCATCGATATCACTGGAAAGTGCTTCGATTGCTTCTTGAAGTGCGCCCAAGTCAATGGTAACTTCAACATTTTCGCCTTCAGGAGAAAGAGAGTTTAAGTTATCTCCTTCATTGTTGGCTAAATCATCTGTAGAAGCAAGTGGAACCGTATCGGCTTCGTTTTCGACAATGTCTTCGCTCTCAGTTTCTGGATCGGCGTCGATACCCAATTCTGGCCCTGCTTCAAGAGGATCGGATTCTAGTCCGGGCTCATCTTGTTCCAGTAAACTTTCTAAAGTTCTCTTCACCTCTTCGGCGTATTTCTCGATAACAACAGATTCGGCGTTTTTGAGCGCAGAATCGCGAAGGGCTTTGGCATCTACAATAGACTCGTTAAGCAAGTTGGACATGAATTCTCTCCTAAATTGACAATAATTCAAAATAAATAGTATTATTTAAGCAGGAAAGCAATTTTTTATGAGACTTATACGGACCTATCGTCATATTCCCAAACACAAGTGATATTAACATCGGCTGGGTTTTGGTTAAATTTCATCTGCACTCCAACGATTTGGCCGGCGGTGAAGTGTTGAGAGCCTGAGAAATTAAACGTGCCAGTTGTGTTTGCCGCGGTAATTGAAATTGTTTGAGCTTCGACTTCGGCGCTGGCGCCGGCTGCATTGAAGTCTTCGGTTCCATCAGATGCAACTGCTACCTTTGCAGTGCAGTTTCCGTTCGGGTTGTTTTTAGAGCGGGCATAAACTCTTCTAAGATTTCCGTTGAACGGAGCAATGAACTGATGGCGGTAATCGCCCGTGGTAGATTCAGTGGTACTACCAAATTGTGGAATGAAGTGCGCGGTATTAGCGCCAAAGATATAGGCATGAACTGTTTTTTCTGTTCTGCCCTCAGATCTAAAGGGTCCAGTGACAGCCGAACCCGACACTTTAAGAAAGCCAGATGTTTCAACACCGGTTGTTAATTGTGCTGTAGTACCTGAGATGCTCGTCGGAGATGGGAGACTAGTAAGACCTGCGGCGCTGCCATGGAAGACCGCTGCATGGACGTTACCGCTAACCGCTAAGTTAGCAGACGATGAGATAGAACCAACAGAATTTATAGTGCTAGAACCCGAATACAGACCCACATTGGCAATCACATTGGCGCTAAGGCCTTCCATAACCGTACTGCCAGAGACATTCAAATTGTTGCCTAAGACAGTTGTACCTACAATCTGCAAGGTAGAGGAACTGGAAAGAGCACTCTTAAGTGTTGTTGAACCAGATACGGCTAACGTTCCTCCAATCATTGTGTTTCCAACTATTTCTAAGTCGCTGGAACCAGAAATCTTTCCATTTGAGTCCACCGTAGCGACGTTAGCATCAGCATTGGTTCTGAATTCAACTTGTGAGGATCCGGCGGCGTCACCCATTCTGAGACGGATGTCTTTGGCAGCTTGGTTGACACGTATGTTTAAGTGTCCTACTTCACTCTCCAACACACCGTTAGTTCCATTCCAATATATCTCCAAGGCCTTTGGGCCAAAGGAGGCAGATGCATTGTTGTTCGAGATATTTATTCCGCTGGAAGCTGTGATAGGTGCGACAAATTTGCTTGAACCAGATACTTTAAGGAATCCAGAAGTTTCAACACCAGTTGTTAATTGTGCCGTTGTGCCAGACAAAGATGTTGGGGCGCCAGCACTCACATTCGTGAGACCTGAGCCATCTCCGTAAAAATTAGCAGCATGTACCGCACCAGTTACTGCGACATCAACAGAGGCAGATAAAGAAATAGATGTTCTGATTATGTTAGAAGATGATACGATTCCAAGCATGTTGATGCCACCATCACCAATAAGTGTTACCGTGTCTCCAATAATCTCGATTGGAGAGCCACCGGATATGGCACTTGCTGTTAGAGAAGTTAGTGTAGCACTAGACGCAGAGATGACTGAGGAACCGCTGAATTCAACGCTTCCGCTAAATGATATAGATGAAGCCGAAATACTCAATGGAGAACCGCCAATGATTTGACTGGCGGTTAAAGTAGTAAATTGTGCTGTGGTACCGGACACAGCGTTAAGAGTGCTTGAACCAGACACTTTTAAGTATCCAGATGTCTCTAATCCTGTGGTACTGTAGACTCTGGCGGAACCAGATGTAGCACCCGCGGATATACCAGTTAAGTTTGAACCATCTCCCCAATACTCAGTGGCATGAACGTTACCTGAAACTGCCAAGTTGGCCGATGAAGAGATGGATCCTACGTTTGCAAGGACGCCCGAACCGGAATATGCTCCGACGTTTGTTATACCATTTGCCGTAATGTCTTCCATTACCGAGGAACCTGATACCTTTAAGAATCCGGAAGTCTCTAAACCAGTCACACTGTAAACTCTCGCGGCGCCAGATACGGCTCCTGCTGAAATACCAGTCAAATACGAACCGTCTCCATAGAACTCAGTAGCATGTATGTTTCCGGAAACTGCAACGTCACCGGAACTGGATATTGACCCAACCAATTGTGAAATACTGGATGCAGACAACGAAGTTGTAAACATACCAGCGGCTGTCATAGAACCAGTGCTTGTTACTGTTCCGCCAAATGTGGCGTTACCAACGTTATGCATAATATTAGAACCAGAAAGTCCATCAGTGACAAGTATCAAGCCATTAACTTTGATGTTTCCATCATTCATTTGTATTAAATTGGCGCGCTCAGGAGTTCCTAAGAACTGACCTTGTGCCACAAATACAGAACCTGTCGCTACAATATCGGCCGACGAAGTGATTGAACCAACCGCTATGATACCGCCAGAACTGGATACTGGGCCTCGGAGAGCAATACCTCCATCTCCAACAATTGTTACTGTGTCTCCAAAAATTTCAATTGGAGAGCCTCCAGATATTGCACTGGCTGTAAGTGATGTAAGTGTGGCGCTCGATGCTGAAAGCACGGAGGAACCACTAAATTCGACACTACCACTAAAGGTTATAGAGGATGCCGAAATACTTAATGGAGAGCCACCAACAATTTGACTAGCGGTGAGCGTGGTGAATTGGGCTGTAGTTCCTGATACAGCGTTTAAAGTGCTGGAGCCTGAAACTTTGAGGTAACCAGAGGTTTCAACACCGGTTGTTAATTGTGCGGTGGTGCCTGAGAGATTTGACGGAGATGGAAGGCTAGTTAAGCCGGCTGCACTACCGTGAAAAGTTGTAGCGTGGATGGCGCCAGAGACTGCTATATCAGCAGATGACGAGATAGAACCCACCATCGATATGACACCTGAGCCTGACAGGCTACCGGAAATTAGAACACTACCGCTGGTGGCGGTCAATCTATTTATACCACCTGCTTTTAGTGATACTTGATCGTTTTCGAAATCAATCTGAACGTCATTGGGATCTCCTTCAAATTGAATATCGCCGCTATGTTGGGGGCCTTTGTTAGAATTATAAGCCATTTAGTGTTAGTCTCCGTTTGTATTAAATATTCTTTAGGAACCTTTAGTTCCAATAATCCACCAATTTTCTCCATCGCACTGTAAAGTTCGCGATGAGTAATTCATTTTTATTAACTCATTGTTGCCAATGTCAATCTTACCTTCTTTACAGCTTAATGTAATTTCATTATCATTTAGCTTGTATTGGTTAGAGTTAGCTTTTTTGAAAATCAATACCCTGCCTTGGTTGTTGACAGGTGGTGGGAGATTGACATTCATTTTATTGTTTGACGCATCACAAATAATTGTGTAATCATCATTTTGTACTTCGTAGTTTTCTTCTTTAACGGTTTTGATTTTTTTATAAACAGAGCCTTCACAGACTAATTTATTTTTAATCTGGGTGCTGGCGGCTGATATTCTACCTTCAACGTTTAAAGAATTATTACTTGGATCGAAGCTAAGGGCAGCAGTTGATTCAAAACCACTTCTACCTTTTAATTGGATTTCGTTCTTATTACCAGATGCATGTGGTATCTTCATATTGATATAGCTATCAAATAAATTTCTGATTGTTGTGCTTCTGGTCTTGCCTAAAGAAGCATCACTAACAAGCAACAAATCATCGTCGCTAAGGTTTTGGCCTGCAAGATTGATTTTTTCAACCTTAGCAATGTCAGTAGTCAGTTTGTTATCTTCAAAGTACAATCCAGAATTATTGGCTACTGTTACGCTCAAAGAATCTTCTTCCATGGATAGACCTTGGGATAATTTAACCTGCAGCTTTCCTCTTACGTTTTGCAATCCGGCGCCGTAATCAACAAAATTAGCATTGATTTTGCTTACAAATTTATCTGTAGGGAGGGTATGCAAATAAATTCCTGAACCTGCAATTGTACTGGCATTGATGTTTTTTACATCTAACGTCTGAGAATCACTGTTATACGTTAAGTTGTGATGTGTGCGAGCACCGTGTTGTTTATCAGCAATAATAATACCATCATTGATGTTGCCTTTAATTTTCTTAATTGCTACATCTTTCATGGTAGCACATGGAGATTCTGCGTCTGTATCATAAAAGACACTGGCACTAATAGTATTTTTAAAAACTTTGATGCCGCCGATCTCTTGATCTCCGTGTTGGTCCACGGAACCTTCTACTACACCCTTAAGTACATTATATGCCATATTATATCCTCTCAACAATAAATAGAATTATATTACTAAATAGCCTCATAAAAAAGGATGCCCCCACAAGGAGGGCACCCAAGACAATAGCCTAAGTCTAAAACTATGTTTAGATTAGAAGATTCTCCATGCAGCATCCGAGATAGCCATCAAGGAGACAGCACCGGAATCGGATTCGATTTCGATAGAAGCCACACCGTCAATGCTATCACCAGAGCCAGCAGCGATGATGAGCTTGTTGGAACCAACAAGCGGAGCTTTAACGTGTACGACATCGCCAGCAGCAGGAGCGGCTGGAAGAGTCCAGGTACGGTTAGCTGTGAGGTCTGCGGAGCCGTAGTTGAAGCCTTCGGCAAGAGTAGCGTCTGCATCACCGACTGCGGTGACGACAGCGCCGTCGAGCGAAAGAACACCACTAGCAAGTGTGAGACCAGCGCCTGCAACTGTAGACTTAAGACGAAGACCACCAGCAACAACTTCCATGGAAGCATCACCGTCGCCAGAGTTGAGTCTAAGGTCTGCAGAGAAAGCACCACCTGCGAAGGACATATCCATCGAGTTAGTGTCAGATACGGACAATTGACCGCGAACACCAGCAGCAGCATCACCGTGAGCGATGGTGTCGAGTACAGAACCCGAGAATTCGCTTTCGTCGATGCTAAACACACCAGAAGAGTAATCGATCATTGCTTCAGGGGCAACACTCAAGTGAGCGCGAACTTCAGCGGCCGAAGGACCGGTGTAAGTAATAACACCCGAAGAGGCGTTGTAGGCCAAGGAGCCGTCACCACCAGCATCAGTCACAGAAATGTGGCTGCGAATACCGGCAGCAGCATCAGCGTGAGCGATAACATCAAGTGCGGAACCAGAGAATTCAGTGTGCTTGATCTTGTAAACACCAGCAGAAACTTCAAGCATTTCGCCAGCGGTCATGTGAGCGCGGACTTCAGATGCCGAAGGACCGGTGTAGGTGAAAACACCTGTCGAAGAGTTGTAAGCAAAAGAGCCGTCACCACCAGCGTCTACAGCAGATACTGCAGCACGAGCACGAGCGTCGGTGAAGTAAAGGTTTGTACCTTCAGCCAAGTCAGCAGTGTTTTTGGTTGCAAGAGCGTCAGCCCAAGAAGCAGAGTACTCGGAAGCCTTGATCTTGTAGACACCAGCAGAAACTTCGAGCATTTCGCCAGCGGTCATGTGAGCGCGGACTTCAGAAGCAGAAGGGCCTGTGTAAGTAAGGACACCAGTTGAAGCGTTGTAAGCCATGGAGCCGTCACCGCCAGCATCAGTTACAGAAACCATGCCGCGAACGGAACTTGTCAAAAGATTCTCGTTCATAGTCCAAGCACCAGTGCTAGAGTTGTAGTGCATGAAGCGATCTGCTTCCATAGAGATAGCAGCGCGAGCGCGAGTGTTGGTGAAGTAAAGGTTCGCAGAACCTTCGCTAACATCATCAGTGTCAGCGAGTTCGAGAGATGTTGCAGGGTTTTGCAACTGGCCGTCGAGAGTCGAGGCCGAGAGGTTACGAGCAGCGTCGATTACGACGGTGCTGCCGACTTTAAGTTTGCCGGCGGAAATGATGTCAATATCACCTTCTTGCTTGAGAGCACCAGAAAGGATAGCATCACCTAATTGAAATTTGTAAGCCATTATATATTTCTCCTAAATTATGAATTATATAAAAAATGCTAGACCAGTATGGACCCGAAGGCACAGACAAGCCCAGCATTCAAGTTTAACTAGTCTATACTTGGGGTAAACAAAACTAGCTAATAAAATATTTATTGGAGCCGTTGCAATAAATCGATATTGCTGCGTATGGGGACTCTAAAACTATTGAATTTTTACCATCGATAGTTTCTGATCCAGAGGCAAAAATAATCACGCTATTGTTGTTTGCGTTGCCGCCTTCATCTTTTACTACGATCGTTTGACCGGTCATTAACTGGGACGCACCAAGTAATCTGATATCTATTTGTGACTCAGTTGAGTCAACACCAATGTAGTAGTCGTCTAATGAGGCAGTAATAGTAGAAGTAGTTGTCCTGTGGTTTAAGGACAGACCACCATTGATGGAAAGGGTATTGTTTTGAAAAAGTAAATTACCGGATCCGGTAAGATCATTATCAGCAGAATCATGAAATTGAACTGAATATACAGGTCCTTCCGCAACAACATTATCTGCTTTCACATTAATGAGATTGCTGCCATCACCATAGAAAGCAGAAGCAGAGATATTCAAACTTGCCGATAAGGCGCCTGTAACAAACGTAGACTTGTTTAGTACGATTCCACCCGGTATAGAGCCGATACTGCAATCAGGACCAAGGTGTACTGAGCCAGTACCAACGAACAATGAACCCCATCTTTGTGTTGCAGAGCCTAAATTGAATACAGCACTGCCAGATGGAAATATCGAACCTGTAATTGTTAAGCCAGCGCTGCTAGAGATGTTTACTGGTCCAAGGAACGAGGCTCCGGCAGATGCTGTTATGTCTCCTGTTACATTTAAGGTATTACCATCAAACGTCAAGTTGCTTTCACAAACTAAGTTATTAGCATCTCCATTGACATTTGTAAGGATTGCATTGTTAGTAGCATTAGACACACGAGGTATATTAATCACATCGCCAGCATCAGACGTGCTTAAGTTGCCTGATAGAATATTGGCATACGCTATATCTATCCGAGGTCTAAGTTCTGCGGGCAAGAACACAGTGCCCGACATGTTGTTATAAGCCATCTACATGCCTCCTCTATTAACTAGAAGACAAACCAGTTGCTTCCATTCGAATATAAACTAATTGCTGGCATTGTACCAGTCAAGGTATAAAACGCATCGCCATCGAATGTATATGTATCGGTAACTGATCTAGTAAGAACGATACTTGAACCTCCTCTAAGAGAGGCTTCATCTTTAACCACCAGCACGGCGCCGGCACTATATGTGCTAGGATTCGGTATAGTTATTCTAACAGGCGCTGTACCGCCCGTAAAGGGGGTTGCAACGCCGAGAAGGTAGTCAGAGGTTGACGCGGTATAGTGACTGCTCGTAACGTTGGTGTAGCCCCCTCCAAAGCCCTTAACGAAGGTTTGCTTTGAATAGGAGCTAGCGCTCAATATTGCGGTTGTTCCCGACCAAATTGCCAAACTACCTGTTCTGAAATGCCTGTCGTCAATGGTGTTACCAAAGAATGTCGAACCGGTTGCATCAATAATAGAGATGTTCTCGTAATTGAAAACACTGGCACTCAGAGTACCAGTGACAATCATATTACCAGATAACACCAATGTGGAGGGCTCAGTGTGCTCTCCATAAGAGGCTGTGTAATATACTAATTTAGATGACCCTGTGGTATGACCCCCCGATCCAGTCATAAACTGGAGGGAGCCAGTTGGTCCTGAAGCAGCACCATCACCGACAGTATCAGTGCAATCAACATAAGCCCAGCCAAAACTCGACATTAGTTTAGCCTACCCCTGCAGAACCCGACCAGTTTGTGCCTTGAGCCGTAGCTGTGAGACCAGTTCGGATGTTAGTGAGGCCAGCAACAATGTCTACGTTTGACGAGCCTGATACCCAGATAGATGATACTTTTAATTGTAAAACTCCACTGTTTGCAACGTTGGATGTATCACCGTGTGCGGTAGTAACCGATCCACTTAAAGATGGAATGGTAAAATAGTTACTAGAACCAGTCATCCCACTAAGCGAAAACGCTACTTTGCAATCACGTCCAATATCATTGTTAATAATTTTAACCCAACTCGTAACATGTGGAAACACAACTTCATAACCGCCGGGGCGGCTGCCAACGAATCCATCGATATTACCACTGGCAAATGGTTTCCCACTTACTTGGTAGGCGCCTACATGATTTAGGCCGGGTTCGGTATTCCAACTTCCCATTATAAAACTCCTTAAATATTTAAATCACACTATAAATAGTCATTAATTTTTTCTAGCGCGTCTTTGTTGTGCTTTAAGTTTTTTAGCTTGTTCGCGAAGGCGAGTGCGCTCGGCTCTTTCCTTTTTTATACGTTTCTTGACTGAGGGCTTATTATAGTGTTTTCTGTCCCTGCATTCTTCTACGATTCTTTCTTTCTTGACTTTTTTAAGAAACTTTCTTATTAGTCTCTCATTACTCTCTTTAGGGTGGTTACGCTTAGTAATCACTTGTGCTTGTTTTTTCATTATCTATTTAATCCTGTTCCAAATTTGAGTTGATGGGCCCATGAGTGAGCTGATGTCGACACCAGGGTCACTTGGACTACCCAGGTCTATAGCTCCCGCAGGTTGCGTAGTAGCTTCATAGGATGACATGGCGTCGGTGCCTTCGAAAAGATCAACTCCATTATATGCATCCTTATTTATTGCACTCATCAATGCGGCGCGCTGCTCCTTTAGAGCATTGTTGTTTGTTTTTGGCTGAGGTGTTGGGCGCGTTACTGGGGCTTGCTCCACAATACTTTGGGTACCAAGACCTTTCACAACCTCTGACACAACATTAGATAACAACCCTTCCTCTATAAGAACTTCTTGTATACATTCTTTTACGAGAGGTTTGATTATTTCTTTTAATTCTGTTTTTTTCATTTTCTATCCGTTTAAAATGTCGTTGATTAAATCATCGACGTTACTTTCTTTTAATTCTTTTGTTTCTCTCATCGACATACTCATCGACTGATTGCCTGTTTCAGGTCGCATGTAAGCACCGGGTGTCGAGGGCGTCGAAACCATATCGAAACACACAAGTTCAAAATCTTCGGCAACAACCTGTTCTCCGTTTTTTTCAATCAGTGAGCCAGTACCTCTCGAAGAGATTCCAACACAACATTCACCATCGACCAATGCGCGCAGTGTTTTGCCGGCCGGGGTGTTTAATACTTGAATTTTACCCATGACTTTGTTGCCATCCATCCAGATCGATGTAACCTTGTGGGAAACGTTTACAAGAGATATCTCAATTTCTTGAGGGTGGTCTAACTCACCAAGAGCCTGTTGGGCTTCAACCAACTGTTGATATTTTTTAACCTCTCTCTTCATTACGGATTCGGTATACATACGGCCGTTACCATTCTTAACACCACACATCTGCATGACGCCTGTGAGGATCATAACGTTATCTTCCCGAATCATGCGCTTTTCTTCTTCGGTTAATAAATCTTGGCAAACTCCGCCTTCGCAAAGCTGATAATATTCTCTAAGTAATTGTTTACCCATAGCTAACTTCCTTTACAGCAGTGTCTAACTGGCTGCAACATCCACTTGCTTGTCCAGGTGGCAGGTATCTGGGTTTGTCTGTTTGTATTCATGTTTAAATCCTTCGTCTCCAAAAATCATGTTGAGAACATAAGAAGTTCCCGACGATAACCAGCCCATAAGAAAGAAGTTGGTTACCGTTACATCAAAGTTAAATAGTTCTGTGAATGGAGAAAGTAGCAATAAAAACCAGCCAACATGAAAGCCCATACACATGGGGCAGCGAAATAATTCTCCAGCTCTTCCTTTTGTGGGTCTGATTTTTTTAAAGACTTTCCCATATACAATTATTTGTGTGAGTCCGTAAGCGCAAAGTATAAATGTTAAAAGTTCCATTATTTCCTCACAACTATGTCTGTGTCTATGCCGGGTGTCCCTTCTTTTGCGTACGGAGAGTTTGAGTCTGTGTTAAGCCAATCGACCAAGTGTGCCGTAAAATCCGGCATTGGATCTGGGGTAGTGTTCGCTCTGGCTGTTTTAATGTAGGCTTCAATCTCATCTTGAATGCCACTGTTGGACCAATAACTTTTTTCAATGTCATTGTCAATAGTTGCGAGAAGTGCTGTGTCAATACACAGGAGCCGTAAAAGATTTGCTGTTTTGGTAGTCACCTTTTCTTGCTGTACGTCATTGATTAAATTTGCAAAGACGCCAACGACTGTGGCGCCAAGAGTGGCGCCGCCAGACGCCATTGCGGCCGGTATACCACCAAGTAAACCAGCAACAGACAAAATTTGATTTAACTTTTCAACGTTCTCGCCTTGACTTTTAAGTTTCTCGATTCTTTGTTTTTGAACGTCTGGATCCAATGAAGCAAGTTCTAAGCCGCTCACAAACGTATCAATATCAACTGGCTGTTCCGGACATGCATCAAACTGTTCGTTAACAAACGTGTCCCAGTTTTCAAGTATTAGTTTCATTTCACCCATAATATTCTCCTAGACCGTGTATAAGTAATTGTACGAGTAAGGATCTCTAATGTATCCGGGTCGTATGCTGCCCTTCTCAGCGGCCTGTGGCACTTCTCCGAGTTCAGTTGAGTATTCGTTATCAGGCTCTATCAGGTGCTCCTCTTCGGCAGAAACAATAGCTTCCACTTGTTCGAAGTAAGGTCTCTCCTCATCAATAAAGTTTGAGATATTGATTAAAGCCAACTTAGCAGAGGAACTATCGGGGTCTGCAGACTCTTCCAGTGTCGCCTCAAAGGAGCCAAAAAATGATCCTGCTTGAATGCTTTCTGGAACAACAAGGCCTTTTCTACGGAGATGGGAGAACAGTCGGTTTTGAGCGCCATAAACTAAATCAGTCATCGTTTCTTTTGGGAAAGTGACAACTTTTTTCTTGTCTGGAGACAAGACAATATCGATATCTCCATGATCGAAAATCATGAGATCACCGTTCATAGAACGACGCAAATCGAGTTCAAGCTTTACTTTCTTCTTGTTGGCGCCGGCGCCTACTTTAATTATTACTGCCATTGTTGAGTTCCTTTACAAGCTGTTGGGTCTTCAAGACTGTAAGCAAGATAGTTTCATTAATCTCGGTAGATTTAAAAGTATCAAGTTTTTCTGAAATGAGAGTGGTTTTATCTTGCAGATCTTCATCCGAGATAGAACTTACGTGCTCTCTCAATCTAACTATTTCTTCATTTAAAAACATCTTAAGCTCGACTGCGTTGTCAACAAAAGAAGTAATGTAATAATTTAATAACTCTTTTTGCTCGTCAAGGAGGGTGTCAGAGTATTTTTCATTAAATTTATTGATGAAAGTGGTGAGAGTAAGTCCGTCAATCTCGCCTATTTCTTGCGCTTCGAGTGACAAAGACATGTTTTCGACAATTTGATTTTCCAACATGACCTTTGTTCTTGGGGTTGTACGAGTATTGAAGATTTGGTCTATTGTAGCCAAAGTTTTGTAGTTTGGCACAAAGTTATTAAACACCGTAGGATCTAACTCTTTATTGATATCATTAATAAGTTCAGTCTGTTGTTTAAATAAACCTTGAGGATCAATCATTCTGCTGGCGATATTCGCTTCTCTCAGGATTTTTTCACAAATTTCTTTTGGCAGTTCTTGATTTTCGTAAAGAGATTTGTAGCAGTCCAAGTGTTGGCGCAGCGCGCTATCGGGCTTAAAGTGTTTTTTTACAATCTTAACAGCCTTGTTTTTACGTTCTTCATCGTTTTTAATAATAGCAGCAGTAATTTCTTTTACAAGGGTTTCGAAAACGAACGCTGTATTTCTTTTTTTATTGTGTTTCATCTTTTTGCTCCGTCAATAGTTTTTCTTTTTTGTCTAAAACATCAATTAATGATTTAATTGAGTTATTCATCTCAAGTATTTTTTGCTCTTCGTTGAGTTCCCTATCAGAATATATAGATGTTTGTTCCTGATAAGTACCTCTACCGAGTGCTGATAGTTGTGAACCACCTAAATTATTAGTTCTTGGTGTGTTGGTTTCTGGCATACCCGTCATCTTCATCGACTGGGTGCGTTTACCTCGGCCGCGCATATCATTAATACCATCCTTTCTTAAGTAATCACCTTTTTCGTACTTACTCAATCTTTTAGAAGGTCTAGATCCGGGGGGCACTGCTAAGAGTGACGACTCATCTCCGCCGGTGGTATCTGCTGGTGGGGTCTCTGGGCCGCCTCCAGCAGCATCTGCCGGCATTTCTGTTGGGCCTGCATCAAGACCCAAGTCGTCTCCGCCTAGGTCTCCACCGAGGCCACCGCCAAGATTATCTCCACCAAGTCCGCCGCCAAGTCCGCCGGCACCAGCCGCCGATTCGGCAACTTGTTGTAATGCTGCATCATGTTTGCGATCGTAATACATCTCTCGTTGGTTTCTAATGAACTCCTCGTGAGACATACCAAAAATATTGTCGGCAACCCAGCGACGAGAAAAGAACCCCTCGGTGGCACCTGCAGCAATATCAAATTTAGATTTCCAATGTTCCAACTCTTGAAGTTCAGCGATTTTGGATGGGTTGTTGAGAGACAATTTAAATCCTAACAAGTCATCGCCGCGGAATCCCAATGTGTAGAGATGAATAATTCCAATTTTTTCCAACTCAGAGATGACAACGCGTTGGAGTCTTTGGATAGTTCTAGCAAAGCGAATGTCTTTTTGAGCGAGAGTGGTCTTATCCTCGGTAGCACCTTCTCCCATAGTAAGATAAGATTGTGGGATCTTGAGAGCGGAAAACAATTTATCTCTTAGATATTTAACATCGTCAATTGCTGTTGTGTTCTGTCCGCCGGCAAGATTTTGGATATCTGTAACGGAACCTGCACGTACGGGAATGAAGTAATCTTCCTCAATACTCATTGGGTTATATCTTAAATCAACACGGCCTGTGTCAGGGTCAACAACTGAGTTTCTTTTAAGTTGTGTTACGGTCTTCTCCATGAACTGCTCCACTTCTTGTGGGGGAATTGCACCAACGTCAATCTTAAAGACACGACGTTCAGAAGAGCGGATAACTCGGTAAGCCATCATAGCATCTTCCATTAGTGTAAGCTGGCGCCAAATACGACGTGCGGGTTCTAAGATAGAAGTACCGTAAGGAGCGTATTTATCGTTTCCGAGAACACGAAAGTGAGCTACCTGCCAATTTTCAAAAGTCATTCCACCAGAATTCCACTGGTATTGGACGTAATTTGGATTGGTTGAGTCTAATCCTTCCAGCCTTTCAACCTCTTGAGGAGGCAAAGAGATAGCAGATTGAACCCCATACTTGTCATCAATGTCAAGATAGAGAACAAAGTCTCCGTACTTACACATAGTACGAGACCAGCCAAACAAGTTGTACTCAACATTAAGAATGTTTTCGTACAAGATTGCCAACACTGCTCTGATTTCCTCATTCGGACATTTGATATTCAACATCGGTCGGAGATCTGAATAAGTTGTCATCTCATCTGCATAGATGTCAAGTGTTGATGCAATCTCTGGAGTGTACTCCATCTGATCGAAGTCAACATATCGCTCCGAACGTCGTTGGTTCGCAATTGCATTAGCGCCGATCTGGTCCAGAGGGCTGTAATGTGCTTTTTTGAACTGCTGTCCTGAAGCTGTCTTGAATCTAGAAGAGAACTTATCCAGGTGTTGTCGACGGATTCTTCGTCCCGATTGGGAACGGTAATTAATAATTGGACCAGAAAACAATCTTGTCAAAGATTTGAATAATTGAGAATTATTGTTTTTTGGGTTGCTGCCTTTTTCGTTTGCCATTTAGTTTCTCACTTTATAATCCACTTATATTGGTCATAAGTGTTTTTAGCTTCTTTCATTTTATCAAAAGTATCGCTTTTTTTGTATCCTATTTGACCTTTTATTTGTGTATTCATGGTAGTTTTAGAAGTTATGATGGCATCTACGAAGGCACGTTGGTAGTTTAGTTCCCTTGCGCTGCTCTGTATAGCCGTGTCTCTAACCCAACAAGCGATTGCAAGAGCCATGATTAAGTCATCATGATATCCTTTCATTGCTTGTGGCCTGCCATTCCTCCAAATAAAGGTTTTCATCTCGTTGATTGTGCGAGAAGAATATATCGTAATTAGTTTATTTCTGATAAACTCTTCTAATTTCGCGACTATAAGAGGTCGCGTCTTTGACGAAGTGGTAAATCCAGGTACGGCAGAGTTTCTAATCTCTGCTTGATATTGTTCTATGTATTCGTGCGTTGACTTTATGGAATGATATAGATTAGGATATGCTGCCTCAATTAGTTTGTCTAATACAGAGTACCCAACATTGTTATTTTCCACAACAAGCATAGCATTCCCGTATTCTCTGCCGACTTGGTTTAACATATTAGCATACATATCAAGTGTTGGCTTACCCTGATACTCTCCTACAATCTGCAAGGTTTCTAGCTTAATCATATGAAATGTGGAATAATCAGCACCATCTCCCCTGGCTACATCGGCCACCATGAGATAATTGCACGTAGGATCAAACTCTTCCCAGATCCAAAAATTTCTATCAAAACCAGTTCTGTGTTTTGGTTCACATATATTAGACATCAACCACTCCATACACTGTGAATCTATCACAGTCTCTCCGGAAGTATTGAAATTGCATTCCAGCTCCTGAGCGATTTGTCTCTTTGACATGTTTCTGGTTTCTTTCTTATACCACTCTGAATCACGATCTGGGTGTACGTCCCAGGGCAGCGTCGTCAGGTGAAAGTTGTTTGCCTCGGCCTCAGCGTCGACGCATGCTTTATGAAACCAGTTACCCACACCGTTTGGGGTGGATAGTGCAATGCAACGACCACCAGTTGACAGCGTAGGATACAGACCAGTCCACAGTTCCTCTAGACCTTCAATGTGGGCGGCCTCGTCAAGCACAAGCAGCGACAGGGCTTCTGAACGACCAGCATCACCAGATGTTGAAGTAGCTTTGATAGAGGAGCCGTTTGATAACTCAAAGGACGTGCGGTTATCTACCGAGATAGTCGCTATGCGGATCCACTCTGGTAAATTCTTCATGATGCTTTTGACTTTTTTGACTAAGTTACCAGCAGTAGCAAACTTGGTTGCCATAACAAGAATTGACTTATCCTTGTGAAATAACATCAACCAAGAGATATAGCCGGCTGTAATCGTTGAGATTCCCAACTGTCTTGCTTTGAGAATTACATTAAATCGATAATCGTTAAAATCGTTTAACAAAACATCTTGGAAGTCGTATGTGTCAAAAAGGATTAGCCCGTGCATCGGGTGAGATATACGGGCATAGTTTTTAAGAAAGTAAGTCGGGTCTTTACCGCACTTTAATATTTCTTGGAACTTTTGTTTTTTGGTAAGTTCAAAACTCATACACTCTCTGATATAGCTTTTCTAATCATTTCTCTAAGCTCTTGCAATTTGAATCCCGCAGTGGGTCTTCCTTCAGCGCCAGGAGTATAAAGAGTCTCAGGGGCGGGCTCTTCTTCTTCAGGCTGGATTTCACCGAACACAGCGTTAAAAATCTCTGCTACTTCGGCAGGAGAAGAGCCTTGTACTATCTTAAGTATTGCGTCTTTTATGTTGTCTGACATGACGACTTCTTCATCAGAGCCAGTAACTGGATCAGCCATAGTTTCATCCGGAGCAAAGGGTCGCTCCATTGCCGCGGTGTTTCCATCGTTGGTTTTAAATCTTTTGGGATCTCTCGCTTCTGGAGAACGGTATTTGTCTCCTTGGATTTGTTGCAAGAGCTTTTCAATTTCTTCTTGATCTGCTTCAAGTAAGTTTTCTTCTTTGATATATTCTTCTACAATAATCTTGTGTAATTGTGCTTGAGTGATTTTCATTATTTTTAATTCTCCAAATATGTTGCTAAGCGATTTATCTGTTCTATTTTAGAGCGAAGCTCTTCTATGTTGGTGCCAGCTTGCATGTCGCCAAGGGCGCCAAGACCCTCAGCATCTATTAAATCAGTTAAATTATCAAGGGCGAGAAAAGCCTCATGAAGCTTGTCGTTGGCTTCTTCTACCATCGGGTGACCTTGACTAATGTCGTAGGCGGAGCGCTCGTCCTCTGTCACCGCAGGAGCTTCAGGTTCTTTTATATCCGGGGCGACTATACCTTGTAGTCTTTTAAGTAATACTTGCAACTGAGATTTATACTTTGGTAAGTCAACGCCGGGCTTAGCTGCAATGTCAGATAAAAATTGTTCTATCTGAGTGACAAAGCCTTTTTCGGTTGCCGTATATTCTTCACCGGCAGTTGCAACTCTACCCAGTGCATCTTTTTTATATGCAGCAGTTGACGTAGCTTTAGTTTTGAGCCTAGTGGGATCTTGTGGCTGTTCTTCCAAGACTTGTTTTAATTCTTCTTGGATAATCATATCTAATTCAGATACAGAGATTTTCATCTTACGATTCCTTTTTTCTCGTGTCGTTGTCAGGGCGCTTGCCGCCGTCACCAGTCCAGCCACCCTGAGACATGAAGTCTTGCCAGTGCTCGTCAGGTGCCTTGCTACCATCTTCGTTATTCATTTCTTCTTCGAGTCCACCGACAGTGTAGCTTTGACACGCCACCAACCAAGAACGAACGTTAGAGGAACTTTCTACTCTAATGTCGCACTCTTCAACTTGAGATAATGAAACAGATTCACCAGTAATCTTGCGGTATTCTTTTTTAAGAAACTTAACAACCTCATTTACTGTTGCAACAACTTCGTCTTCAAATCCATTTTGGTGAACTTTCTTTAACTGGACTTCTGACATGTAGGTAAGGTGCATGATGTTTCCGGCAAAGCGAACTTTAAATCCGTCCATCACTCTCTGGTCGAGAATTGCATCACCGTCCTCGCGGTTAAGCCCAATCTTAAGGGGCTCATTGTTTTCATCGAGCGCGCCATCGTAAGCGTTAGCTGCTGCTTGGGACAAGCCCTTAACTATATCGTAAACTGTTGCCATTTTTATTTATCCTTTTTTAAATCTGGTCTCCAACCATTTTCCCATCGTTCTTCTCTGTGTTCGACATATTTGATGTAACAAGTATTACAACACTCAAATTTGACTAAGCAGACATCATCCATAGATTTCTTTGGAAACATTCCGCAGACAGGACAATTTTTACGAGGTTCTTTATTAAGTAGTTTTTTCGATACCTTTATACCATTTACGTCAATTTTATCTTCCCATTCTGAATTTTTGGAAGTTTTGGCATAAAACTCCTTCATTTGTTGGAGATAATCTTTTTCTTTATCTTCATCCCAAAACGCTTTGGGGTTTGCAATTGCCTCATCACCATATTTTTCTTTTATAACTTTTTCAATTGCAGCAATCTTATCGGGGTTTTTACTCATTTTATAACAATAAATCCTTTTCGTTTATATTCTTCATCTTTTATGAAATTCCGATGGGTAGTTCCAGCGTCTTCCCAAACAGGTATCAGAGCGGTGCAATCTCTATTGTGAAAATCAGGATTGTGACGCATGTGAACTTCTATTGGATTACCATCAATATATTCTATATTAATATACTCGTATCTTTTAGACAAAGTTTCAAAAATTTTTGGTAATGGTATTTTATCTTGCACTTTTTTCCAAAGCGAAAACCTGTAGAGTGGGTCATCGGGGTTACGGAACCCTTCAACTCCCAGGACTTGTTGTCCCCAACGATAATCTATCGACAAGTGGCGGCCTTTGAATACCTCACACCAAAAATGTCCTATGGGTACAACATCGTCTGTCTCTTCTTCAATAAAAACAAATTTAGCTTCGCGGCCCATTCCCATCAGATTGATGCAGGGTCTAGTGATATATACGTCAGGCTTTGGCACATCTGTTCCAGTGGGTCCACAATAATAGTTGAGTGTTCTGGATACGGTTAACTTGTTGAATACCCAAAGATCTGCAGGGTTGCAGTTCTCCCAGGCATCGATGTCATCGTTGAATATCATTATTGTGATAGTTGTTTATCGATAGCGTAATAGGTAGTGCCGCCGACAACGACACCGCCCACAAACCATAACCACTTATAACGTGGTGAGGTCTTTTCCAAAGAATTTGCTAAGGAACTAATTTCCTTATCCTTCTGTTCTATAAACAGGTCATATTCTTTTGTCAAAGCGTTGTGTTCGATTTTAAGATTTTCTAATTTGTATTCGTATTCTTCTCGTAAGATCTTTGTTTCGTAATCAGTTTTAATTTCGCAGGAATAGGTTGCTATATCATACTCAGTTAATATTTTAGCCAGAGCATTTTCATCGAACAGGACGCCAGCGAAAGGAGCGGGAGCTTTGTATTCAAGTATCGTAAACTTAGGCGTAGTTGCATTGGCAGACATGGTGAGTAATAGTAAGAGTTTAAGGAGCATACTGGATCCCAAATTTAGTTTCTATATCTTTTATAAGTTCTTCCCTGTCTTGGTTGAACTTATTGGTGTATTTGCCTTTCTTATCTTCTCTTATGTTCTCTATCATCTCAAGAGCTTTTTCATAATCTTCTTCGATGTTTGCCATCGACTCAAGATGTTCTTCCATTAGCAACTGCTTTTCTCGAATCTCTTGTTTATGAATTTCTTTGAGCCCTTCGATCTGTGACCGGGCAGATTCTATTTGGGTTTTGTATGTTTTCTGCATGAGTCTGTAATCGTGTTTCATCTTACCAAACACAATAAGAGCTAATAGTAATATTAATAGCTCTTTCCAATGGTTTACAACAAATGTAATAATCTTTGTTTTAACCATCATAACCTCTTAATTTGGCAATACCGTCTAATACAGTCTGGCCGCCAATGTAAATTGCCGAAATAATTACCCAGTCTTCACTAGCTAACTGTCCCGACATTGCGAGGTAGGTGGCTACACCCCATACCATTAATTTTCTAGAGGTTAATTTACTTAACCAAGTATCAACAAATCCTTGTGCTCTTGCCATCGTGCATTTCTCCAATCAATCTAATTAGTTTCTTGGATTCCATTTTTGGCGTTTTTTATTAGATACCGCACAAATTGCTGTGAATTTTCTGTCTCTAGGGTATTCTCTTCGGAGTTGACCGATTTGATAAATTTATCTTGACGAGTAATCCAACCCATCGCTGAAGGATTGTAAGCTATGCCTGGTATTCGAATAAGTCTTCCCCAACCAAAAAGTCTATGTAAGTCACCTGTCAAGTTTTCGTAATAACCGCCGGCTTCAAATATTTCTGGATAACTTTGATTAATCCATGGAAGTGCTTCAAGCATCCCAACCACATTGTCATTTGGAGGTAAATCGTTCTTTATGTCATCAAACCCAGCTTCAACAGTGTGTTTGAATATGCTTTGTATATTTTCAGAATATTTGGAATTAGCATTTATGAGTTGGTTTAATAACTCTTCTTCTATTTTTTCTAAAGATTTTGGACCGAAGAAAAACGATCTAACGCTTTCAACCCAGCCGAACATTGCTATGCTTTCTCTTTTGCAATTTTTGTGGCAGTTGCGTACATTACGGATTCAGCGTCATCGCCGTACCTTTTCTTGAAGTCTTTCTTGTTCGTCTTCATACCTTTGACAACTTTTTCTTTTTCTTTCTTCTCGGGCTTGGTAAGTTCTTTTTCACGAAGTCGACCCTTAGGGCGGCCGCGGCCTTGGCGGCTATTGTAGCCAGCGTCAAGAGCATCCGAAAGAGAGTAAATTTTAAACTTCTCCTCGCCGTATTCAACAGCGCGTCTGAGATTTGCAGCGAACTTCTCTAATGGTATTGAGATTCGCGCCTTTTCATGAAATTGTTTAATTTGTTCGTCGGAACGTGTATTAAGAAAACCGCCAATTGCCTCCCAAGCTTCTTTTGTCTCGTCGCCGCCGAGAACATTACGAGGACCGGTGACACGGGCAGCCATGTCTTTTACTTTTCCCATTGGGCGATCAAATATACCTTCTTCCATTTGTTCTTGATCTTCAGGCTCTTTAGGCATAAACTTATCTTTCATCGCCTTGACGGCTCCAAGGAGTCCGCCAGTACCCAAAGTTGATACGATAGCAGGATCAGTTGCGAAGTGCTCTAATGCCTTAAAGAGAGCCATAAGGTTTTCGGGATTAATGTTTTCGACACCTTCTTTCATCTTGCCCTTAGTGGGCTTGGCAAGACGACCCGAAGTTGCTTGTGAGTATCCGATTGAATAAGGATCTTGGTCTGTTACAGCGCCGGCAAGATAGTCAATACTGACATCTAAATCCTCTATCTTATCAGAAAGCGCGAAGATTGCGTCAATCAAGGCTTCATTAGAACCTATTTCTTCTTTGATAATTTCTTTAAGTTTAGACTTGCTGATTTTCATTTTTAGCGGCCCTTCTGCTGTGGGATCAACCCTGCGTCCTGCATAGCAGCCGCGTTGCCTGTATTTTTGCGATACATACACTTAACAAAATCAGCATTCAAATCTCCACGAAGCGCTTCGTCAGAGCAAGCCTTGATCTGTTGTTGGGACTCTTTCGGATCCTTATTGAATGGCGCTGAGGTCATAACGCTGTAAAGTTCTTGATACTTTTCAGGCACCCCGCCGCTATCCGGAGTCATTCGGCCCATAACATCTGATGTGCTTGGTACATTATCGGGCATATTGGTAGTGAAACTACCTTGCTCTTCAATCTCATCTCTATATGTTGTCTCATTCAAAAAGTAACGAGGGTCAATTCTCTTCTTGTTTTTTCTTATAGCCATTATAAATCTCCTATTATGTTGCTAATCCATTCATGCTTAGTATCGCAATCAATCCGGGCACATTCTTTCTGACATAAACGCCAGAGAAAAGTGTCTCGCATCGGCCGCCGACATAAGCGATTGCCGACTCAATATTTTTACTGACTTTGGGGTCAGCCACCATCTCTTCTGACACAACCAGCACTAACGAGCCTGCAGCGGCCTTACCCTTGGGAGGGGGGCACGCTGAGCGGTTCATACAATTGTGGAGGATCACCGATCCAAGCTTTCCAGTATTTGGGTCTTTAATCATCGTGGAACCCATGAAGGCACGGCCGGTCTTATCTAGACAGGTTTCGAGGTCTTTTGAATCAAAAGATTGAATTGGTGAATCTTCCGTAGAAAGTTTAAGCACTTGAGCGAAAGATTTTGCAAATTGTGTATTGGCTACTGGATACATGCCAAGCATACCAATTCTGCCACGCAGTAAGCGTGTAGCTCGTTCATTGTCAAGAATGATATGCGGGTGCTTAGCAACGTCGTTAGCCAGTGTCAAGGCATTACGAGCGATTGTGGGGTTAAGATTTTCCTGTGCTGTGGGCCAAGATGTTACATAAACAACCTTACCGCTAGCTTGAACTGAGCGAAGGTAACGTTCAAATACAGGATGAAGAGCAGTGACGCTACTACCGGTGCCACCGCCGCCGCCAGCAAGGACGAATAACCAATCAACTTTACCAAATTTGATGCGGAGAGCATCTTCAACAATTGCGCCATTTTGACTTAAAACCTCTTTTCCATATTCTACGTTTTTTCCAATCCCATCTGAATCGGGAATGAGGACAACGTGATCCTCGTCTACATTCTTTGGAATGTCTTTACCTGTTGAATTTACGAGTAGCGTCTTATTGAAACCTAATTCAATAAACGCATTCGCCATTTTATTGCCTCCACCGCCGACACCGACAAAACCAACATTGATAGATGAGGGGGCTGTATTCTCGGGGAGTAAATCTTCATCAGAGTATTCCATCTGTAATCCGAAGTCCTCAACCATGCCGAAATCTTCTGCATCTACTTCTTCGTGGTAATGATCTTTTTCCTGCGCGAACGCAGGAGGTGGTTCTGCGGGAGGCAGAAAATCAAATTCGCTGTTATCGTTTTCGTCTGACATTGTTTATTCCTTTAATTCGGCACCACGGCGATGCCATATTTGTTACCTTGAATTGTCTTAAAATGAACTTCAACCATACCTTCGGAATGGGTGAAATAATCCATTATAAAGATCCCGTCCTCTTTCCCTTCTGGTGGTGGCTCATTTTTATATGACATGCGCGCAAACCATTTATACTGATTGTCATCTGTGGTGTCGAGAACGATATATTTATCACCCACCAATTGCCTCAGTGCATCATAAGCTTTTTCAGATGGTATTCCCCTCTGTTTACGGTTCGCGACGGTCAGTTTGTTACCACGAATTTCGTGGTCGCGAGGAGTCATTGGGAATTGTATATTCTCATTCTCATTCAAGGGAGAAGAATTAAATACAGATTCGATCTCTTCTTTGATAATCTGTTTGAGTTGTAATTTTGTAATTTTCATTATTGGTTTACCTTTGCAAATCCTGCTTTCTTATCAATTACGATTTGCATGTCAACACAATCTTTGAGCGAATCAAGGTGGGAGATCAACAAAACGTTCTTAAAATACACTTTAATTAGTTCCAAGATCTGAATAAAACCCGACATATTGTCTTCGTCCAATGCAGTTCCAGGTTCATCAAGAATGAATAAGTCTGATTTTGGCAATGACGAAACTCCCAACAATGCTAGACGGATAGCCATTGCAGACAGTGACTTTTCGGCACCAGAAGCCATTTCAATTGGGCGCTCTTCGTACTTTGGATGTTTAATATTAATATCAAATTTATTGCCTGATGCTTCAAAGAAAACTTCGAAGTCAACAATGTTAGCAAGCACCTTGGCAATCTCTTCATTAATGACTGGAATCTTCTTCTTGATTACGTCATAGGCAATACCATTTGGATGCATGCAACGCATAAACAAGTCATATGCAGCAAACTCAGTTTGTAAGTCTCTATACTCTTGCTTTTGTTCTTTGATTGTCTCAATCTTTTGTTCGTATGAGCCAACAGACTTAACAAGCTCTAGTGTTGCAGTATCACAATTGGTAATCTTACTTTCGGTTTGTTGAATCTTATAATGACACTTATTAAGCTGTGTTACAAGAAGCTCAAGGTTTTCAATTGCTTCCTTGTTTTCTTCGTATTCGTCGCGCTTAGCACACAAGTCAGACAGTTCTGATTGCACTGAGTGCAGTGTGTTCTTGTTTCTTTCTATTTCTAGATTGAGGTCAGCGATTTCTGAAGACACAGTGTGTTTATTGGATTCCATCTTTCCGTAGCGTTCAAGTTGAATCTCTACATCAAGCGGGTTAAGATCATTGATTATCTCAGTAATAATGCTTATGTTCTCTAATACTTCTACCTGTTGAGATTCAATGGCGCTTTTTTGAGACACGGCTGTATGTGCTTCTTTGACGAACTCATTTTCACAACAGTATTGGCAATCAGGGTCGTATTGATGACCGTCAAGCAACTTCTCTTTCTTCAGCACTTCATTGTGGTTTTCGAGAAGTTTGTTAAGTTCTTCTTCTTGTAGTGATAACTTGCTTCTGTTTTGCTGAATCTGGTTCTGCAGACCCTCAAACTTTTGTAAGTCAAACTCACCTAAGAAATTAGTAATCTTTTTATACACACCTTGCTTGAGTTTTAAATCATCTTCGTTCCTGCTGTTCTTTAGATTCAAGGCAGTAATTTTATTCTCTTCTGCTCGAATGCTACTGTTGATTGTGGAGATATCGATTATCTCAGCGGGGATTGAATCAATCTTGCTTTCGATTTCGTCTTTAACTTCCACCAAGCCTGCGTGTGCTTCTCGTAAAACAGTGCAAGTATTCTTGTGTTCCGCCATTTGTGTCTTTGATTCTTCGAGAGAAGTTGTAGCTTTCTCCAAATCTTCATCGTAATTTTTAGAATCAAGCCGCTTTAGAGCACCTTTAAGGTCCACTGAATTCTCTTTAGCTAATTTAAACTTACGATCAAACAACTCAAGGTCTAAGAATTTTGCAATGATTTCTTTGCGACGTGTTGAACCTTCATCAATGAACGCAAGGGCGCCATGCTGTGATGACAGTGAAGAAACAGCAAAATCATCAAGGGTGCCAAACTTCTTTCGAATGTTAGCGTCTGTTAGAGTTCTTGTAAGACCATTCAATGAAGTTGTTTCATCCATAACTGGATCATACACTTCAAAATTAAGTTCTGTTTTAGCCTCGTTTGTTTCCTCACCTTTTAGTCTTTTGACATACTTCTTTGCTGCTCTCTCGACTGTATACGTCAAGTCATCGATTTGAATTGTTACTTTGCCGCGGCATTCATTCTTGTTCTGATTGATGACATTAATATTCTTTCTTTCATTTTTAGAAGTTGTGTTAAACAGCGTCCATAGAATGCCATCAACGATACTACTTTTACCAGAAAAGTTTTTACCAAAGATACCAATAATACCGCTTAGCTCGTTAAAGTTAACGTCGTTGTCTTCGCCGTAATTAAAGAGATTATCAAATTCAAAGTCAATCAGTCTCCAGTTAATGTTTCTAGATACGTCTTCATTATCTTCTACAATCTGGTTATACTTCTTATTTAACTCGTAAACCTTTTCAATTGTTTCTCGGGAAGCTTCATAATCTACCAAGTATTCATCGATAAGTTCTTCTTGAACTTTGATGTCTCTCAGGTTTTCAGTCTGCAGACCATCGGTAAGACCATCAACTGAGCCACGTTCGCCGGAGGCTCTGTTAAGGAACGATATACTCTCGGGCTTGAACCGGTGCTTGGCGATGTCTACCGCCCTCTTCATTGTATCTAACGGAAGATTATTATTACTAACGAGACGCACACGAGCGCCAGTCGGAATAGAAATATTCTTTGGCATTCGTCCTTTGCGAGTAAGCTCAATAGTAATGAACGGCTTCGGGTTAACAAGCGATACATGGCGTGTACTCCAGTTATACTTATCTTCAATATCCCAAATAAGATAACCTTTATCGTTCGATTCGCCATGGTTCTGTTGTACTAGGGAGCCGGGGTATCTCGCTCTACCATCTTTATCTACCTTTTGATCTGTCTTGTGAATGTCACCGAGTAATGCGTAGTCGTACTTCTCAAGCTCGTCAAGAGAGATATCACCGTGCGTCATCATCCAGCCGCTATCAGTCACCGAACCGACAACTGAGCCATGGTATAGGGCGACGTTAACACGATCTTCTGGAAGTTCTTTCTTCCAGTTCTCTGGGTCTACAATGGATAAGACATGCAAATCGATGCCATCTGCCACTTCTACTACTGATGCATGTTTATGAAAGTGAATGTTTGGATGGTTGAGATAATCAACAATGGGCGAAATAGCATCGAGTCTACCACTATTCTTTAAATTCATATCATGATTACCCAGAATCATGTGATATGGTGCGATGTCTGCTAGACCAACAAACAATTCACTCATCATCTTGATTGCCTCGGGGCTTAAATCAAGTTTGGTGTGAAACGTATCACCGGTGTTAACGATAATATCGGGCTTCTCTTCTCGAAGCTTCTCGTATAGTTGCTCGAAAACTGCTCGATATTCTTTATGGTACTTCAATTTTCGGACATGGATGTCCGATACGTGTGCTATTTTAATCACACATTCTCCTTTTAGTTGATGTAAGGCACACCCAAACAAGCGTGTAACATTATTGGTACAACAAAAAGTCCAAAACAGTAACCAACTTCGAAGATAATAACTTTAAGAATAACGTTTAAAGCTATAGCGAATGTCTTCATATGTGCCCTCATTTAAATACTATAACATAGAGGAATGGAACACGCAAGCACTTTCTTGCAGTTTTTTTTATTTGGTTCCCTGACCGGTTACTTTATTCCAAATTTGCATGTAATATTGCGATGGTGACAATTTTGAATTTGGTAATTCAGGATTAATGGCGTCAAGCAATTCGTAGGTTTCATAACCAAATGACTCACCGCCTTTCTTAAGGAAATCAAATCCCTTGGGGTGAATTTGCTGGGCGGCCTGCTGCATCTTGTCCTGATTGCCGCTGATGTCTTCCTTGCCTACTTTGGCTGGATTGAAGTCGGGTAAGCTGTACCGGTCTTTGTAGGTCTTCACATAATCCTCCGCTGACACATCAGCGCTGCGTACATCAGTAATGCCGGGTTGTAAATCTGACTTGTATATAACACCTTTAACAATTTGGTTATTGATATCATTGAATACCTTTTGAACGACGCCTCTTTCACCAGAAAGCATTTGTGTACGTCCCCCCATATAATCTTGGAAGATGGGGAAGTTTTGTTTTTTTGCAACAGTATCTTGAAAGTCTTCTCCTTCCTCACCGCCCACAGATTGCTTGTCGGCGGCAGAATCTAGGCTCCACATGTACTGAGCCGTTGATCTTAACAGGCTTTCCGTATCTTCAAGAGCATATGATGATAGTTCTTTTTGAATCTCAACCCTTTGTTCCGCTGCAGAGCGTTTGGCTGCAGCAACATCAGCTCTGTTAGAAGCCTTGTTTTGTAAAACACCGAGCAGAGGAGCGGCGATGGCCATTGTTAAGAGCCCCCTCTTAACCATTCTTTTTATGTTATTCGCATCAGCAGCTTTAATCGCCTCGTACTCTTTATTTTCCGATAAGAATTTATTTAATTCTTCTTCAATAATTTGGTCTATTATGCGATGAGCGACTTCTTCGTAAATGATTGTTCTTAATCTTGATTCTATTATTTTCATTTTTTAACTTCTATATTTCAGATAACAAATCTAGCAATAAATAGTTGTCAGCATCAATAAAGGTAGCATTCTTTTTTCTGTCCTCAAAGATGCTCTTTGGCATTGAGCCCACATCCTCGTAACCAGACACATCTATTTTATAAAGTTCGATATCATATTGGAGAAGCATTTTAATAATCCGCCTCTCTTTGGCTGCGGCGTCAGGGTCGAGGGCGATGTGGATTGCGGCGTCGTTCCGTACAATCTCTCGTAATAAGTCGGACCCGCGCCGTAGGGTTGAACCCAATATAGGAACAGCATTTCCGGCGACAAGTGCATCAAAGACTCCTTCGACTAATACTAAGTCTTTATTCCAATCAATATATAGTTCGTTGAAGACAACATCCTTGGATGCTCTTGGGTTTTTATACTTATAGGAGTCTCCGCTGTAGGATCTCGCTATAAAGTAGCTTACATCTCCGTCTTTATCGAAGGATGGTATAATAATTCTATTGCGGTATTCACCACTGAAACAATAGCCAATCTTCCACTTGAGTATATCGGCTTTAGTAACGCCCCTTTTACATAAGTAATTATAAGCATACAATCCAGTAGCTGGAAGATTGTCAGTTGCAAGACTGGTAAATTCTTCTGGGAGGTCTATCTTTTGATAAATCTCGATATGCTCTGGTTCCATAAAGAGGTCAGCGAATCTTTCCAGATCTTGGCGCCCGAATAGTTGGTCCCACGTAGCAAGTTGGTTGTGGTTGCCAAACCGACGCACAACACGCCTAATATTACGACCCCGATAATCACAAATCCAACACTTATAGACATTCTTATCAACATTAACAGAAAACTTACGCTTGTGATGGTTGCATGCCGGGCACGTAAAAAGAAGCTCATGACCTTTGTCGAAATAGCCACCAAGAACTCCTTGCAATATTTTTTTAACTTCTTCATTTTTCATTCTTCACCAATTATATCAAAAAAGCCTTCTCTAAGTGGTATCGGACCAGCATGAGCTTGTTGAAAAAAGTATGCTTTAACCATACCGTTTATCGGATCAACCCCTATGACAATACCATAATCTTTCAATGGTTTAAAATCAAAGTATATCTGGTGTTCTAAGAGAGAACTATTATACCATTTTCTCTTTATTAAGTCTCCTACCTTTACTTTGCGGCTAGGCACTTCACATTCTCACGGTACCGGAGCAGTGCCAGTTCTTTGTGCTTAGCCTCAATCATGATGTCGAACTCATTGCCGTAATCATCAAGCGTGCTGTATACAAGATCGGAGTGTGCTTGTGGCTTAATCTTTGGATTGTTGTGTTCGAGAGAACGAGACTCTGCGTAGTGAACCACTGGCTTGATATCACCCCATGTGGAGAGCGCAAGCTCAAGGGCTTCCTGCTCTGTCTGACCGCCAGGGTGCAGCATGTGGTGATGGTAGTCAAACACAATTGGAATACCAATGCGCTTGTATACACCCTCATACAACTCCAGTGTAGAATACAGCGACTCTTTGTCATCGTTCTCGACAGTCAAGCGAGAGCGAACATTGTCAGGCAGACGCTCGAAGTTGCGACAGAAGTTATCGAGAGCGAATGGCTTGTCACCGTAGGCTGCACCAACATGAATATTAAGTTTGGCATACGGAGTGCGTGGTAAACCAATAAGGTCAAACAAGTCACCGTGAACCGACAAGTCAGTCTCGGTGAGTTTGTATACACGCTCCTTGGGTGATGCTAGCTTATTAAACGGCCCAGGATGCGATGTGAGCCGCATTCCGTGCTTACGGGCAAAGTTGCCCGCCTTGAGCGCCGCGGCGTGTATAGCGCCGAAATTAGGCATGTCTACGAGGTCATACTCGGAAGCCCACGGAATAATATTGGAGGAAAGTCGATAAAAGTAAATATCGTGCTGTAGATTCCATTCTAGAATCGTGTATAAGTCGCGCAGGTTCTGTAAAGCAAGGTCTGCAGCATACTCGATTCCGCGGTCGTGAAACGTGCGCTTAATCATAGTGCGGTTAGTGGTGATGCGCTGCGACTTTGGCAGCGTAGAAAAGCCTTGATTGATACAGGCGTAGCCCAAGTAGTTCATATTATTAACCTCCACATAAAGCATAACCCATGCGATCGTGGTTGTCAATCAGTTTCTTCGTCTTCTGCTCTGTGAACCAGAATCAAAACAGATGCTGGCAATTCTTCAGTTAGCGCGTTATCTAGCCAGAGCACTATAATTCTGTCTTGCGGTTCTTGGCCGAAATAAGTGCTGAGAACAAAAGCACCTGGCTCAACATTTAGAACTATCCCATTCCATTGTTCTCGATCATCCGGAACAATCAGATCTATCTCCGTTACAATGTCGCCGACTTTAAATTCTGTTTTTTCTTGAAGCACATATTAACTAGGCATCAATTTCTGTTTGATAGCCAGCTTTAGCAATGATAATTGCATCAGCACGATCGTAGCTTTCTGGTTTTGGGTTGCCGTGCTTTGTATATTCTATCTTGAATGCAGGCTCTGTGTCAAGCAAATGTTGTAAAACAACTTGTTTTGCCTTTTGGCCTCTTGGCACCTTAATCCCGGCGGTCTTGCGCGCTGATGTAGCGCCAATAAATTTAGGTTCTATCTCAAAAATCTCATACAATAGCCACGAAACAACACCATTAAATCGCTGTAGTGTAGCCATGGTTTTTGCCGATGAGCCGCCAGAGTTGAAGAACGTAAAAGGCTGTTCTATATATATGTGCTCGATTGGGTAATCGGCTCCGCCTAAACTTGTTGATTCCTCATCATTGTTTAATTGATATACTTCGTATAGATCAAGAATCTTTTCTTTGATAGCAATCGTTTTATTAAAAAAACCCTTGTGTTTTCTTAAATCAATCGAGTCATAATATAACAGACTACCATCTGCAATTATAGCAAAACCAGTTATACTGGTTGACACATCTACACCTAAAACCATTTAAACCTCGTATTCTTTCCAAGCGTGTTTTTTACGGTCTACCATATATCCCAAATCATTTTGGTGAGTATAAGCCTCTTGTTCGAAGCGTATCATAAAGTATGCCGTTTCTTTACTCTTATATTTTATCATTGCTTTTACAAAATCATAAGCATATAAAACATAAAAACCTACTAAAAATAACTCTTTCTGTTGTTCGAAGTGAACCATCTCATGATTCATAGTGTATTCGTCCACTTCTTCAGATAAGATAATAAACGGAAACAAAGTAATAGCGTATACACTTATTACAATTGACAATAACTTGGTAATAAATTTAGATGTTATTATAATAGGCATTATATATCCAGTTTCAATTTAAACGTTATATCTTTATCTTCCTCTTTCAATACCGGATCTGCCAAGGTAGCAATTCCTATTAGGTTTTTGTTGTCATCGTAAATAGCGACTCTGGATACATAGACTTGGCGTTTGAAATCTTCATCGAAGGTAGCAAAACTGGAGGAGGTAATATTTTTGATTCTCCTGTTGGGGTTTTCTTCAAAGATATTTGAGCCAGATCTTAACAGATAGTCTTGCCCTTTTTCCAAATATGTTGGATTATTGGAGTAGTTTGCTTGGCCGCGGCGGGCGTTGGCAAACATGGTATATGTTTGAGTTTCAGTGACTCCTTCAAATTCCATATTGAAAGATGCGGACTCAAAAGATGGGGCGGCTGTGGCATTGTTTACACCATCCAGTGCACCGGCACCAAAGTAAATCCATTTTGGGTGGTCTATTGTACCATTATCCAATAGTCCCATCGCTGTATCGTTGAGTCTCCACGAGCCAGTCAGCATTATTATGCCTTCGTTGTATAATACGACACCCGCAACTTTATTGTTGTTTGCTGATGAAGTTCCAAAGGTCTGTATCAGCTCGCCGTTTTCTTTATTATCTTTTAACTCACCGATCAGAGAGCCTGTAAAATACCATTTTAAAGAAACTGAGCCGGGGTTAATTTTAGAACCATAAAAGATAGATGGTACGTGAACTGTGTTAATCTTTTGTTCGTCTTTGTTCCACCCATCACCTAGAGACGAATTTACAACATAATGCTCGCTCATGTAGCGATAGTTATTCAAACGAGTCTTAAGGGCATAGTAGTGAGGGTATACTGGTCCACCGGCATCTGCGGTGACTGTACCATCTACTGTGTTTACCATATCATATCTGGAGCCGGCTTGTGGGCTCATAAACTCTCGCGTGATTGAAGCAGTTAAGGGATAGCTCTTGCTTACAGTGTCCCCATATACAAACTCATTTTCGTAATCAACATCGCCTACGGTCTTAAAAGATGCGCGGGCGCTGTCTTTTGTAACAAAGGCAGTTATAAAGTTATTTGTTTCAGCATTGCGGTCAATGTTATATTCAAACAAACTGATACCACCACTAGCACTGCTGGTGATATTCAAAATGTTGTTGGAGAATGAACCGGATTGATGAGGCAGATTATTATAATATATCTTTGACTCATTTATCGTAATGTTGACATTGGGATATGCCCGCATTGTATTCAGCACAACATCGTTTGGGCTAAACTTGCGGAAAGACATTACTAGTAATCCAGTCGAACCCTGATAGTCAATTCATTTTGTGGAGTTTTCTTCAGTGGTTCAGACAGTTTAGCAGTGGCTAACAATTCGTTTCTTGCGTTGTAGAGGCCAACCGTGGTTACATACGCTACAGGGTTATCGCTAGCGTTGTTCTTAACTCTAATCTTACTACCTGATGTGTATGTAGGGTTAGAGCTGTAGTTGTACTTGTTAACCGGCATTCTGCAGAAGTAGATTGTGGAGTTAATCTCTGTAGAGTTGTTGAACGTAAGGTTAGTCATTCTGTGCCTAACAGCGTCACATGTTCCTGAAATTGATGCAGAAACCAAGGACTGATCGAATGTCAGTGCGTCTGGAGTACTACTACTAGCCGCAGAGCCACTGTTGAAATCTGCAATTCCAGAAAATACCGAGGAAGAAATAACTGCAATACCTGATTGGTAGAACACTACGCCGTAACTCGAAGATGGAGTTTCGGTAGCCAAACTTGCGGTTGAGTCGAATAAGACTCCGTAATCACCACCAATAGTGTTGGTCGTGCCGTCTCCAGTAGAAGAAGCGGCTGTATCTTGGAGCGATATGGTCGTGAGATGAGGGTTAGCCCATGCGCCGCGGCCGAGTTGTAAGTTAACTGTACCTTGTTTAATTTGGTCTTTTGTCAATAATCTAGACATAGACACAACAAATACTTCCTTCATGGAGCCTGTTGTATCGAGCCTCAAATCACTTTCAAACAATCTTACTGTGTTGGTGCTACCTGTGTAACCCAAAAGAACCTGTGAAAACTGGTTGTAGATGTTAATCTTTTTATTGTTAATTGCTGCAGTTGAAGCAGACAACGGGGATGATTCATCATAACCACAAGTAAGATCAAAGATGTGGTTAGCAGACGAACTAAGGAATGGATAGTCGTATACTGATTGGAACATACCGTGGGTAAAGTTTTTGATGTTCTCATCACTGTAAGTTCCACTAACAATGGAGCCGGTGAGAGGGATTACCTCGTGTAATAAAGTTTTTGTTGTTGTAACGTCCGTATTAACATTTAACGGCTCATAAGAAAGGGGCATCAATAATCTCCAATTATGTTTGTGCTATTTTGATAATTCTTACTGGTACTTGTAAGTTTACGTTGGATGCGGCACCTTCGACGTAGACAGTTGTATCAATGTAGTCGTAAAGGGTGCCAGTTCCAAATAAGTCAGAAGAAGTGGTTCCGAACTTGGTGTAGTCGGATTGTGGGATATTCGGGTTAATCAGGAGGTTGAGAGCTGTGAAACTAGCTCGGGGCCCCTTGATGGCCGAATATTGTGTGCTGGTATCAGATGTACCTGCGGTTGCAGTATCGGAGTATACTCTGTTGAGTACTCCGTTGACAACAACCTCACTGTTGTTTTTAATCTTTTGCGAGGGCCTGACAGCAGAATTACCTTTCAAGGTAACGTTCAGTGCGGCGCCTTGTGCTGAGTTGTTGGTGAGATTAGAACGCATATCAGCACCCATGACGGCGGAAATAAAGCGATTGTCGAAGCTTACAACAAAATTGTTGTCGGTAAGTCCTGCAGAAGCTAAAAGTGCGTTTTGGTTGGTAGAGGAGCCCAGCAGATCTGTTGAGTCGATACCTGTTTCAATAAGCATGAATTTACCAGACGCATCGCCGGATTTAAGAATTGTATTAGCGTTACCACCATCATCGGTGATTTGCTTGGATGTAATCACCCCAGCGGCCGTCACCTTACTATCGTCAGCCAGTAATACCAAGCCGTCAGCATTCTTTTGAACGATGCGCGGGCTGAAGGTCTTCTGGTTCAGGGCTACTTGGGGCAAGTAAAGCAGATCTTGTCTAGCTCTGGAAACAAGACCGTAATTAATATTAGCGTTCTTAGAAGTAAACGCTTCCAAGATGGGGGTTTGTAAAATTTCCAAATCGTAATAAGCAGATCCAGATGCATGGTCCTTGTTGTATAAGGAGTAATCTATCTCGTCATCACCGGGTGAAAACTTAGTAATTCTAAAGTCACCTTGAGCCATTCTTTTTCGTCCGATATCGGTCAGAACTGCATCAAGTATGATGTCGCCGGTGTTGTCTATAAATGCCATTTTGTTACCTCTTTATATAAATAGTATTGGTTTTTTGTTATTCTTCCAATTTTACGCTGGGGTCATTATAAGTAATGTTTAAATCGATTTTTTTACCAGTTTTCTTGGATGTCAATCTGATTTTGAACGTTTCACTCCAAATTAACTCTTCATTTGACGAATTTCCAATTACAAGTTTATTATACTGTGATTTTGCAGATTGTGTATAGTCCACTTCTGAGTCATCAAAAATAGTCTGTGACAGGTTTGGTACCAATTGGAATATATTTTTAAACTTTTCGTTCTTGTCTTTGTAGATATCGACTGATAAATCTTCCTCAAACAGTACTTCAAATTGTGCGTATTTGTAACCACCGTCATTTACAAGCTCAGCCTCAATTACCGTGTCAGTATTGCCAGCGATACCCAACTCATTAACAGCCCTGAAAAGATAGTAATATTTAACATTGGATTTTACTATGTCCGAAAACAGTCCGGTTGTGTACGAGTGTTCTGAGCCATCTATTTCCAACGAAACGTTGGAAAGCTCATTGCCTTCAAAGTCTTGAAAGCTCGTTGGTTTTTCCATTAATCTAAAAATTTGTATTGTGTTTGCGGGAGATACTGTTGGTTTTTCCACATTAGTTGAGCTAATATAATCTTTTGCATTCAAGTATTGTGATTTCACAGTTTTGTCAGCTTCCGTAATTGCTCTCGGGAATGGTTGACTTCTGAAGGTCTCATAAAATATGTCAAACAAAATCCTATTTGAATTGTCAAGTGCATAGTTTGGTACAACGTTCAAATCGTTCGGTGGGTTGTCTAACACTCTAAAGGCTTTTTGTGTGATTGGCACTTCGATCAGTTTAAGGGAAGGCTGAACGGTTGTGATAAAGTTGGCAAGGTAAGGTGGCAAAACACCCGTGCTTGAAGTGGAGGCTGCGGACTGGGCGATTCTTTGCGCTTCCGTTACAAACGAAGACATTACTGCATCTGGCGTATCTCCATAAATTGAACTCTCAAGCATATCAGTGGTGATATCACCGGTTTCAGGATTGTAGAACTCTACACAATATCCAGTGATTGGGGATTCAGGATCTGTGGCGTCTTCCCTTACTGAACCAATAATCCTTGAAATCTGCAGGTTTGCAAATTTATATTTGAATCCCTTTACTGCATAGTATGCATATACTTTGTATGTATACGCAGTGTCGTATTTGACTTGGGTATCAAATAAATTTAAGTCTTCTAAATCTATACTATTGAATACCCAAAAGTTTTGGATTGTGTTTTGTGTGTTGGAGTCTCCAGTGGCTAAACCACCGATTTTCTCTACTCGGTAAGCAAGCACTTCGTGATCTTTCACATCCGGGGTCAAATTGTTGAACTTATCTACTTCGAATGAATGAACGGTGTCATTTTGAGAGTTAAGGAGTAGATTTATATTTTTGACTGAAAATGCATTTTTGTTGGTGGAGAATGTTTTGGATATGTCGTTAATACAACGAAGTGCGTTTCGTGCGTTAAAGGCGCGGTAGACACCCTTGGTGTCATACGCAGTGTCTGTTTCTAAATTCTTGTAATCAACAACAAAGAAATCTTCGTTTTCTTCTTTAATTTTATTATGAGAATATAACATTAATTCGACTAAATCAACAGAGCGCAGGACTGTATTATCCGATGAAGTATACACTTCATCGAAGTTACTTCCGTCTCCAGGTACCGCCAATCTTTGATTTTGTAAAAACTCTACTGGTTCTGGTACTAATTCATCAGGGGATTGTCCTAAGAAAACTTCTTTAAGAGATTTTAAAAATCCTGTACTAAATTGATTCTTTGCAATAACTGCGGCGTAATAGTCGCTCGGTGCGGTGTCGAAAGTTATTTTGTTGTAGAATGGCATCGTACTAACAAGTTTTTCGCTAGCGGCGGCGCCCAGGGTTCGTGTTGCAAAATCATTAAACAATACGTTGGAAAATCTTGAATCAATGTAGTTTAAAGATTCTTGTGGGATGTTTGAGGCGGATACAGGCAATGAAAAATCTAAATATTTTTTCATTGGACTAACACCGACAGATCGAATTACGCCGTCCTCTACATCATCTTCGAATCGGTTGTTATAAATATTGTATAAATCACTAACTGTTATTGAATTGTTAAGAGAATAAAAATTCGTTATGTTGGCGTCCAATACCTTAGAGTCAGTCTGGTAAGCCGTCAACCCAAAGGCATAAAAGTTTGGAATGGTTCTTTCGGTTTCTTGCGAATCGGTAAAACTCTGGTATCTTCTTAAGATGTGGTTATACTCGCAACTTAATTGAATGTAACTATTAATTTCGGTCCCATTAACTAACAATTGTTCTTGAATTTTAGCGTATGGCATCGTGGTGGTTATATAATGGTCGTCGTAAGTCCCATCAGAATATATAGGAGTGACCGTACTGTTTCCAAATGAGTTGCCAGTAAACAGACAATTCCAATATTTAGAACCCTTAACCACATCCGAAAGCATTGGATTTAGTGGATCACCTTCAATGTGGGTGATGAATTTCATATATGGTAAGACTGTTTCTTGTCTCACTCCCAAATTGGATGATACAGCACCTCTTTCCTCTCTCGAACCTATTTCATTTTGCACCTCAACGCCTGTAAAGGATGTGATCGAGTGAACGAATTCATTTGGATTGTCAACTGGTAAGAATTTGTAAAATGGGGGAGGGACCATGTATTCACCATCATCACTGGTGGCGTTAAAGAAATACCCTCCGACTGCGTTTCTTAAAAGATCAGAAGAACCTGATAACAAGTTCAAATCTACGAAAGATATTTCTTTTTGTCTTAAGTTATATTCTCCACTGGGCTCTGCAATAAGCCGATATCGATTTGTCTCTATTGGTGGTTCTATCGTACCAATGTCAGGAGCGTCGGTGGCGGTCGGTTCATCAGGCAAAAACGGCGTAATCATTAGTATGTTCCTCCAGGCGATGACGGTGTTGTGGAGACGGTAGATACCACCGTTGTTGTTGTGGGGGAGCTTGTGGTCGGCGTGAATCCTTCCAGAGCTTCGTCATCTACAATATTTTCAAACAATTCTTTAGTAAAATCTAATTTCTTAGTGGTCTTAGAAAGATCTAATCTCTGCATTACTCCGGTCGCTAAATCATCAATAATGTTTGTCATTGCTAACTCAAGTCTTTCCATCGTACCCCCATACGGATGTGCGTCAAAAGTGACCGCATCATATCCAAATTTGGCTATTATAGCTGTTCTTTCAGGCGAAAACCACATACCGGGTGGATATGGATTGTAGGGCATCGAGTAACGCCAAAATACGGAATCCACTAACAAGTAAAGTGGACTTACTGATGGTGTAGGGCCGTTGGCGCCAGCAGTGTAAAAGATGTCAACAAATCTAGTATCCCAAACACCAGTGGACGGGTCATTGTATACACTGTATAAAGCTAATGCATTGATGGATACACTTTTTGTCAATGCTGCAGCATCGTCAAGGAGTACTACAAACTCGGCCGGATTGAGTGTTTCTATTCTTTCAAAACCATATACGCCTGATGGGCCCAACATAGCCGACTTGGGTATAACGCCGTTGTTTGCCCTCGTATAATCAGATATTTTTCGTCCGGTGAGTACGGTTATGGCAGGGTTGCTGGAATCCAAAGAGGGTATCAGAGTAAGTCTTTCGTCTAAAGACACATCTCCAAAAGTTGGGATTGCTGAACCACCTACAGGTATATCAATACCAGTGCCTGGGCCTGTTCCGGGGGCTACGACTGTAGTTCCTGGGGCTATGCCTGGGACTCCAGTTCCTGGGGATACACCTCCAAAAGATACTTCGGGAAGTCCATCTGAAGATGCGGCGTCGGGGAATGAGTATAATGGTGTAGGGTCGCCCTCTCGTGGCGCAGTGTCTGGTACTGCGCCTCCAAAGGTCGCTTCAGGAAGTGTGGAGCTAGAGTCAGTGGAAGGGGCATACGCAGAATCGCTGTAGATTCCAGAATCCGAATAAAGGCCGGGTAAAACTGATGGCATTACTGAGTTCCTTTAAAGTACTTGTTTTTTCCGTAATAGGCGGGACTTTGATTTAAGACCGTAAAACTGGCTGCAATGAAAGACGGATCGGATTTCTTAACTTCTTCTTTTTCTCTTGAGCTATTATCCTCATCAAGTTGGTAGAATGGATCGTTGTCATCTTTGAACTTATCACCTGTTCCAGTTTTTGAATTTACTGTATTTGAAAATACTTCCGTATCAACGATGTTCGGGTTGTTTTCTTCTTCTTTGTTGGAGTCACTTTCAAGAAGAGAAAAATCTCTTGGTAAGTCATCAATCGCAACGTTCATAAGCATAAGCATTTCTTCTGCTAATTGTGGCCTGTCTTTGTTGACAGCAGTTGTTCTTGTCTTTTTGGTCGATAATCCTGTTTTTGATTTTAAAGATGTCAGTCCAGATTGTACGTTATACAATGTAGGATCTGTTGATTTGCTAACAATTTTGTCACCCAATATTGTTTTATCGTAATTTGTACGAGCAGTCTTGGCGGTGCTGACTTTTGTTATAAGTGGTGCGGGTATATTAAACATGTTTTATTCTCTTGTAGTAAATATGGTAGCAATAAAAATATTATCTGTTTGATTTATTTTATCAAGAACCATCTGGTGTGCCTACCGCATCGGTAAAGTCGCCAACAAAATCGACTACTGGTGATTTTACATCAAAAACGCCAGACTGATGGGTTTCCACTATGTTTAGACTTGTTGGGTCGCAAATCTCATTTGCTAAGATTCTAGAAGACTCTTCAGTCACTTGTAAAAACTCATAGAATTTTTCTGCTTGTTCTTTGAAGTTCAGTAGAGCCTCAAGTGTGCCAGTTTCTGGTTTTATTTGATCTAATATAGAATTGGCAGAATCCAACATTACACTATTCGAACCATTGTATATGTCTGTAAACATATTTACATATATTACATGCAGGGCTACCATTTTATACCACGGTTGGTTTCTAGCGTCTGGGAATTTATTTAAAATTCCCTCTACAAAGAAACTGTTGAATTGCGTATTAAATTCATCATAAGCACAGGCTTCCGAGGCGGGCTCAACGTATTCTCTAATGAACTCTTCATATATCATTGTGTATTTACGGATAATTGCCTTTAAGACGTGAAAAGAAGAATCATGAATCTCGTATTCAAGCATAACCCTGTCATTGGAATATTCTGTGTCTGTCGGATCTCCAAGAAAAACCTTGTCATCGTCTAAGAACATCTGATAATAGTACATCAATAACCGATAGTTTTCTCGCCATGTCTGCTCTCCATACAGGGCAGAATCGGCAAAATCAGTAAAGTTATAATTCCTCATCACCAAATGTGACATTGTTTTTTGAACGCCATATCTCGAAGCGGCCTGTTCGATGTTGTAATCACCAGTCTCAGCAGTGGAGCTATCTAGAAAATTAGTACTAAAGAAGTCGCTGTATCTAAAGCCTCCCTCGATAGCGCCGACTTGTTTGTAAACCTGGCCGGTTGATCCTGCCTGACATTCAAAAGACATACCGTCGAAGTCTGTAGGGTCTGACGCTTTTTCATAATTTGCTGAGGCGGGTGAATTTAAAATTATATCGGTCTTATGTGTGAGGTTGAAGGAGTGTACTTCGGCCACTTGTACCCCATTATTTAACATTTCATGCGCCAAGTCCATCGTCCTAAGCATTCTATCAACGTTTACAAACCTTGATATAAACGAGCCGCGGCGCATGTATTTTTCCATATCGTAAAAGAAGAAGCCAGATTTTTTAACCACAATATCTATATTGCTTAAAACAGAAAGGCCACCAGCATCGTATTCGGTACCAAAGTATTCAAGGGCTTCGTCCATAAATTCTGTCAGTCTCTCTTCAATTGAATCAGCTAATTCAGAAAATGTTGATAAAATGGCGTCTGATAAGTTTGCTTGGTCTTGCGCCGGCGCGGTTCGGTCAGAAACGCGGCCCTGGAGGTGAGACCAACTGCCACCTATGACCCCCATAGTAGGACTAGTCATGGGGCCTCTTCTATAATTCATAAACTGGGGCTGGCATAATACTTCGGCGCCGAAGTAAGCTTCTCTGAATGTCTGGGCGAGATAGAACTGAAGACTGGCCCTTGAACCTATACCAGCAGTGACTGACTCTTCTAATTCAGTACGCATTGTTTTGGCCCATTCATAAGCCCATATTGTTCTTTCTTCTCTTGTCATGCCAACAAGAGGAGATGTAGATGGGTGATCGAACATATCCATCATAGCAGAACTATGATTTTCAATTAAAGTTTCAACTGAATCAATTACTGTGTCTTGTATAATGTTATCAATAACAGTAGTACCCAAATCATCATCTATATCTGCTGTAGCTGCTAAAGCTTCTAGCAGCAGCTCTCTGATTATAGTGTAGATATCATTGTAGTGTTTTTTTACAAGAAAGACGCCGGATGTTTCCCCAGAGGAAGAAACTGTGCGAGTGTGAAACAAATCAATTGTTGCGATGTTCTCTTGCATATGATCGATCAGGAAATCGACACCGGTGCCGAAGCCAAGAGTGATATCACTTACTATTAATTCATAGTCATCAACCCCAGCATCGTCTCTGGCGAATGTTTCTGATAATCTCGCTGGGTCGGTACTGTCATCACCTCTCTTTGGAACTGATAAAGTGAGGGGGCCGGTAGTTAAATTTTGTACCAAAGATTGAATTTGGTACCCGCCGCTGCAGTGTCTTAAGCCCTTTCCTTCTGAATAGAAGTCGAAGGTTTTTCCCCCATCGATGTTATTCCCATAAAAAACCGGTCCATCGGGATCTATAATGCCGGCGAAGTCTTCAGAACCTGGGCCGGCGCCAAGTTCGTTAGTGAACCTTTGTAAAATGGCTCGATTCGTTTCAGTCACAACTATATCTATTGCTTCTTCTTTATCCTCAGCGAGCAGATAAAAACGCCAGCCGTTGTCGTCATCAACAAAATTTAATGCATATGCGTCTGCAAAGTCTGCTAATTTGCTTACTACCGCTTCCACTGCAGTTGAATCTCTTAATCTCCCGTCTCTGTCGTCTGGGGATGTTTTGGTAAAAAAGTTTGACCCTTCGGTTCTAATTGCTCTCACCTCCCTGTCTAATAAACTTGTAAACTCGGCGCGGAGTGTATCAAGTTCTCCAGAATCAATTTCGGTAGAACCTGGAAACAGTGCTTTTGAGGACGACTCGGGAACATATTTAGCTACGTTTGATTCAATCGCTAACGGATATGCAAAATCAGAATCAGTCAAAGTCTCATCAAACGATACAGAGGAGATATCTTCAAAGTTTGTTGCTCTAGCGTCAATCAGTTTGAAATTTCTAAGTATTCTCTTAACCACTTCTTCTTGGCCTAGAAGGGTTGTGTTTGAGTTTGTCACTACAATACGAAATCTTTCGTAAAGACGACCTGTTGTCGTTGCGCCGCTCTTGGACGGAAATAATTCTTTGTATCTATTGAGACGAGGTAAGAATTCACTTGTATTGGAATACATTGCGATTACGTAATCAATTCCGTCAATAGCGTCAGAGAGCATGCTGTCACCTAATGCTCTTTCGCGATACTCAGATGTTAGACTGTTAAGAGAATTTATTATCTCGGTTGGCCCAAAATTCTCAACTTTGAAATACTTTGTATTAAGAGCTTGTAAAGGAATATTTGGGTAAAATTGGTTGTTGGCATCAATAAAAACCGGGTCACTAAAAATAGCTAAGTTATTGTTATCTATAACGTTTTCGTAAGATACATCACTAAAGTTTAAAGCGTAGGTCGCATCCGAGTATCTCAATAGATCTGCTATTGACTCTGTGGAGACACAAGCGAAAATAGCCATGTCCTGAATGGATGTGAATGCTTGGGTGTACCCTGTTATTGTGACGTACGAGGATTTCATAACAGGGTTGCCGTCTTCATCATAGTCAGTTGAAAAAGTAACTTTATCTTCAAAATCGCTGAATGGTATCGATATAACTTGATTCGAGACTCCCGATAACGAAGCATAGATATCAAAGTCGGTATTACTCAAGCCCGAATCTTCGGCTGTTTCGTTCTGGTACATGTCAGCATTAACAACTGGCGTTGCTAACCTCTTCAAAGCAAATTTATCGCCCTTAAGTTCGTCAATATGAGTTTGATTTTTAATAATATACAGGTTTATGTAGAGGCTTTCGTTATTGCCAGATGAGTCTGTTGAATAATTAAACAATTCCTCAATAAGTGGATTGATATCAAAGTTGTCATCTGAGTTAAAAAATACAGACATATTGGCGCTGTATTTAGTTAAGTCTTCAGGCACCACGGGGGGTTGTCCGAATTCAGATGCAATCTCGTTTAACGGATTTACAATCGGATCATCAGGATCTACATTCTCGATTATAATTGAATCAATAATAGGGGTGGGGAGAAATTTACCAAACGTTTCGTTTGTATCGCCCTTAAAAATTAGTCTTGGCATATTTCTGGTACAACCTCGCTTCCATAAATATCATTGTAAACATTTTCAACACTTACTTCATCACAATCAATATCTAAGTCAATATAATACGACGATTTGTTGAATATTTGTAATTGTTTACAAACAGTATCTTTATCTACATTTTTGTCTTTGACAAAATCAAAATAATATTCTACAGCTTTTTTAGTTAACTGTGTGTTGTCATTCGACAATTGGTTTGGACTAACCATGAGTCCGTTGACAACTTGGTCTATTTTAGTTTCAAAAAACTTTCTTTCTAGATCGTTTAGAACCTTGGTGTCTCCAGTATCAGTATTGACCTTAAATACCTCAACATCGAAATTGTCAGTCAACAACTCCGTGTTAACTTCATCTACATAAATCATTGGAGTGTCTGGTGTAAGTTGGATATATCTATCATCCACGAATACATCACTTTGAATAGAAAATTGAGAAGAATCTAAATTAGAATTTATGTTTTTAATCTCTTTTTTGTAGTTTGAACTTATGTTAATTTGGGGAATGTTTAAGGACGAAGAGCTATTGGTTTTGTATTTCTGTGTGGAACTGTCTATTTTTCCGTTTAGAACAACTACTTTCCATGCCGGTGCAACGTTTGTGTTCCTGCCATCCAAAAAAGCATCACCGATAGCTGCATCGAATTTAAATATATCTATTCTTGGCTGCAGCATGGTGGGCGTCTGGTCTACAGCAAAATAAGAGGGTGGTCGAGGGCTAGTCACGAAAGCGCGGGAAGCTATTTCAGAAGCTAATGCTGTATCTGTTATAGGCGTAGCAGTCAGTGTAGGAGACCCCAGGGCGCCTTCAGGTGTGCTAGTCGGTACGCCTAGGCCTAAGCCGTCTACAATGACATCACGGGGCGCTACAGCGAGTTCTATATTCAATGCTGGAGGCTCGGTGGGATTAGTTTGTAATTTTCCGTCCACATTATCAAACAGCACCAAACTTTCGATATAGGGTGTCTCTTCTTTGATTCTTGTGTGGGCTTGGTTTTGAGATTCGCTTATGTTTATATAAGCACTATCATAAATAATATTATCGTCATAAAAAGAATAATATGTAGGTTTGAATTTACCGACTGATAATAAGTAATGTCCGTAGTTTGTCAACTTAAGATCATATACTCTTTCTTTTTTATCTAAAAGCTTAGCCATTTAATTAATTACCCCTTCTATTCTTTTTCTCTTTCAAGGAGACTTTCTTCTTTCTGCGACTTTTCTTGCTGAGAGTTGTGTTTTGTTTGCCAGTAGTTGGTTTTGGTTCAATAATATTACTTCTTCCAGCTTCTCTCTTATAAACAACATCAACATCTGTTTTGATTGATTCAACAATTGATACGTAGTCGTAAGGCCAATTGTAACTCAAGTTGTAGCCATCCATTTCAACAGTATCGCCCAGTTTTTGTTTTGTTGTTTGGCCGACTTGTGCTACTGTCATATCACTATAGGATGCTTGGGAACGCTGTTTCACTTTGAAAATCATCCATCTTAAGTTTGGATTACTTAAGAGGTTCTTCTCTGTGAGTAATTCGGTGTTTATAAGTTCGTGAGCGACTGAATCTTGTTGGAATTCCATCTTAGTATATTCTCTAGGAGCCAAGTTTTGCCACACGTAAGATAAATCATTCTTGTCTAATTCGTATTTGAACTCGAATACATACATAACCATCGGATCAATATCATTGTTTACAAAGTCAAACTGAGGAGGCAATATATAATCATTCATTTTCTGAACTAATTTTCTAATTGAGTTTCCGGCTGCATCCAATGAATCTCCAGATTTTGAGCCAATGCTGGACTTCTTAGCAGCATCGAAGCGCTTTCTGGGGATGTTAATGAATTGCTTTCTGGTCTTGGCGTTCGAATTGGAAGGCTGTGTGCCGTTTGCTGGTATACCTTCGACAATGTATGGAACTGCCACGATTGCTTCTTTGATTGTTTGTTTTTCGGCCAGTTGTCCTAACCGGACCTTCGAGTTGTCATCACTAAAACCCATTAAACTAGAGAATGATTTCATTTGTTGGGATACTTTAGGACCATCTGCGGCAGTATAATTGTTGTATACAGACGAACCAGTAACGACTTCGTAGTGGTTTGTGAGCCACTGGGCTGGGATATCATCGATTTCCAAGAAAATCCCTTCGGAAGTAGTACTAGGTAAGCGTCCAAATTGATGCCACATACCCTTTGGCGTTGCTTCATCGCCGAAGCCAGCGGTAGCCTTGCTGGAATTATAGAAGTTCATCATTGGGGTCTCAAACTTGGGCTGGATAACCCAGCGTTGTCCGACAATGGAGTTTTCAGATAAAATCTCATTTCCAAATTTGTCAAGTTGTCTCTTAGTAACATTTTCAACACCAAACAAGTTGACTGCAGAATCAATCTGCATTGCGTTGTGATTGATGTTTTCACTGGCATAGGGAGTGAAGTTTTGTGAAGCTATAAGAGCACCAGATACTGATGAGCTGAGATCATTGTCTCTAATTAGGGTTCTCCTATACACTCCTGGCTGTGCTTTGTGTCCTGGCAAATCTGGTCCTGGGTCAAAACGTCTTTTGACGATTTGTGTTTCTGCCAAGATTCTTTGAAGGTCGTACTCAACAGATGCAGACGGTCTGAAAATGAAGTCTACCCATGCCTCACCATCGTAATATGGTGGGGTGAAAGACCAGTTGTGTCCGTTCATGGAATCTTTGACACCATAAGCAGATGCGGAGAGGGCAAAAAGATCACTAGTACCGTTGTTGTTTGCCTTAGATATACTTCCAAACTCGCGGCCGGCAACAGGAGGTCCGAAGCCACTGGCTCTGTCATACATTGTGAAGTTTTTAACAAACTGTGGGTTCATAGCAGGATCCTGTGGGATCTCGAACGTACCAGAACGAATCAAGTCGGCAGAAGATACGGAGGTATCAGAATTTTTAAATACTGCACGGGCGCCATCTGGTGCAAAAAAGTTGAAGGCGCCATCGGAACCAGACTCAAAATTGTATGTTCTGGAGCCGCTGAAAGAGGTTCTCATTTTAAGACGGGCGCCATATACTTCATCTTTACTAAATTTAAATGTTGATAAACTAACACCATTGGATTGCAGTCTTGTGTACCCACCTTTTTTGAGGAAGAACTTCCCAACTTCTGCAAAATAGTTTGATGCCATCATACTGTAGAGTTTGTCTGCTGGACCAGATGCAATCGAAGAAGATGGTGCCAATATAGCACCAAAGCTTTGTGATGGGTGTGGTTCTTGTTCCGGTATCACTAGTCCACGCATAGTTTTACTAGGATCAATAATGGTTTCGAATGGCAGCCTAACATCCCAGAAGGCGCCGGAAACATATTGTTGAGAGCCGGTTGCATCGGATGTTGTAAGCATGTGGTTTTCGGTTGGGTTAAACAACAAGGCACCGGTTACATTTACTGAAATAAATTTATAGCCATTTGTGGATATTGGGTAATCGACAGCCATTCCTGATTTAATAGAATTATAAAGGATTCCTGGTGCAAAGAGAGGTTTGATTACCGATCTTGCCATGGCATTGTGTAATGGTTGTTTGCTATCTTGGGTACCATCCGCAAATTCCCTAAAAGAGGCAATTGGATTAGTGGCCTTGCTACTATCAAATATAATCTCAACTGAATCACCATATGATTTACTAAATTGAGACACCAAGTCTAAACTTCTTTGAGCTGGATAGAATCCCTTATAAGGGTTGAATTTGATTGCAGCATGGCAGGTCAATTTAATTTCTTTTGCGGACAAATCAGACATTTTCTTAATATCTGCGAAGTTTCTTAAGAAGTCAGAGTTGGAGAAGTCTTTATAGAACGTGTCCTGAGAAGAGCTAAGGTTAGTGCCTGGAATTTCGAAAGTGTCGAAGTTCTCTCCATCTTGAATTCCAAACTTGGTGTAATTTTCAATTTGCTCCGACACTCTGAATTCTGGCACTACGGCGTATCCTTTAGCCAACGATTTGATGTCTTGTTTGAAAGAATCATAGTTGTTGTAGAAAGGCTTTGATTCGGAAGATACAAAGGAAGTTACGCCATTGGAAGTTGTCAGATAGCCGGCTTGAGTGGCAGCTTCCCATTTAGCCTCACCAGAGCCTGTCGGAATTTCATAACTAAGTAAAGTCTCTACATTAATTCCCCTAATATTTCGAATAGAGGCATCGGGCCTAACTGAAAGTGGGGAGTTCATCATGTGCTTTCTTGCGTATAAAGCGGAGTTCCTGACTGTTCCTGCCAGTGAGTAATTTTGGGCGTGGCTAAAGCTGTGAACGCTGGCAGAATTGGCAAATGTGTATGTGCTGTATGTGTTTTGTAATTCGCCGGCAGAATTGGAAACCACCAAACTGGCTAACTCTATATCGTCGGTGGTCGGGAGTCCTGTGTTGCCTCTTTCGATCGTAACAACTGGTGGAGCGGTTCTGGTTTCAAAGTCACTTGGTGCATCAAGAGGCCACACACTTTGTGACAGTAGACTTTCTGTGAAGTTACCTGCAATTGTTATTACATCTGTAGAACCAGTGATACCAAGAGAGTTGGCGCGGCCAACACCAAGAGCAATTCTATCAGCCTGTGTATCTCTCCAGAAAAGATTGTCGTAATTTGTTCTTTCAGAAGTTTGCGTTCTAAACTCGTTTCTTGTAGACGGGAATACATTCTCAGAATAAAGAATCCAGTTGAGTTGGATGTTGTTGCGATCTTTCATCGCCACCAACTGCTCGAAGGCTGTAACTTCTGAATCAAAATTCACTTCAACAAAATCATTTAGTTTTTGTTCTTGGAATAGAACCATCTCATTGTTGTATGAGGTTTTGAAAGTTATGTTCTCTGCTGTTCTTTGGATTCCGCCTGCAGACGTGGATACCATGTTTATGTAATCGAGGTTGACACGAACAGGTCGACCTTTCGCAGAAACTGGGAATAAATCAAACTTTTGGAGTTCTCCGTTTCTGTATTCTACTGAGAGTTTATTGTTTCTTTTCTCGTGCATCAGCAGTTGATGATCTTGTCGGCGCGCTTGTTGCCAACCGGCATTTCCATAGTAACCATTACGCTTAATCATAAGCATATTGAATGCATCAGGGATTGCGGATTCTGCAACTTCCTTGACTAATTCGGGCGCGTTAATATATTGTGTATCGGTTTCTGTTGTTGAGCCGAGGGGAATAGTTATTGCGTGACCCATGGTATTGATGGAAGAAGAAAGCGGATCGACAATATTTAAATTAAGTCTTGATACTTGTGGTAAGAACCCCTCATCCCCGATGCCAGGGAATTTTCTTTGTCCATTTTCAATTTTAGTTCCTGTCTGGCTTGCACTAACAAAATCGTAAGAATCTTCGTAAGTTATACCAGTAGATGAGGATACTCTTCGTGTGAAGTCTGGAGATACAAATCCTGATTCATTGTGTGTATTCACAACTGACTTAGTAATCCATGAGTACTGTTTTGTAGATCTTGGAATTTGATGTGAGACAAAGAAGTTGTCAAACGTAGACGCTGTATGGAATGTTCTAACAGTCTTGT
>Ga0209337_1000138_pt1 | contig 58489 bp, 61 predicted proteins | sample LinPmetageLP53_FD_184044 | JGI IMG/M metagenome (GOLD analysis project Ga0209337, IMG submission 184044) | Marine viral communities from the Pacific Ocean - LP-53 (SPAdes) (version 2) | ecosystem: Environmental > Aquatic > Marine > Oceanic | place: Pacific Ocean | collected 2010-02-08
AGACCCGTTTTACCCTCCACCAGCACTACCTACACAGAGCACCCCTCCTGTACCGCTAGTGACTCCCGGTCTTTTGTTTGGCGACTCGTCGCTAGACTCTACGAACACGGGCCTGTACATGGACATCCAGAACTTCGTAGATAGAACCGGTGGCTTCATTGACTTCGCCAACGACGGACAGATTGGATTGGCTGACTGGTTTGCTTTGCATACCTACACTTACTCCAACATCAACACGAATTATTCGCTTTATACTGCCAACGGATTTGCTTGGGGGCAGTTCTTCCTTACTCCGGCAGCGCAGTTGGGCACTCAGGGTGCTTTTGGAGATTCAAGTGATTACTTGTGGATGAGTAACACTACTGACCTGTACATGGACAACCATCCCTTTTGGGGAACTGGCTACATCGCCACAGCTAACGCTGAAGGCTCCGGTGACTCGGCGTACTTTAACAGCAGCTGGAACGATGGCGCTTACACATTTAACATTTACGCTCCTGAAGTAGCTCTTGCAAACTTCTTGATTTTTCAGTACGTAAACGATTACGTTTCTAACGAAGGTGTAGCCCCCAACTGGTATGCAGAACTTACTCTAATGGGGTATGCAGACGGGAATGCTATGTTTAACGCCATCGACCCAGATTGGGAGTCATACGATGCTTTGACTTGGAACTGGGGCGGCAACGAGGCAGGGTACTTTACAAATGTTGTTCTACCGTACTTGCAGGCGGCTCTGCCTGCTTACGAAGATTTGCAGGACTACGCTCAGTACTATCTAGATAGCGGCATTGACATCAACGAGGTCTTTGTTGGGTTAGAAGGTGAGACAACGTCTATCTTTACTTCCTCAGGAGAACTTGGCATTGGCGAAGGCGGAAGCCTTGCTGAAGTCTTGCAAACTGTGGGTGAACAAAATTACTGGATTGGCTTTGTTGCCAGCAACCCCGGACTTCTCTCCGCCCTTGCGAGTATTGGCGACGGTAATGGTAGCAATATCTCTAGCTCTCGTTCAAGTCAGTATCAAGCTCTCCTAAACGCTATCGCTGCGCTTGGTGAAGATATTATTGAATCAGGTGTTGGCACGATAGACTTTCTTGCGATGGCATATTGGCTTGAATCCAATGGCAATTCCTCTGCTTACAGCGCTCTAAACCAGATGCTCGAAGGTTTGGGTTATCAAGGAGCCCCTACAGCAGCCGCTTATGCTAACGCAATCTATGCGCTGATGCAGCCGTTTGTTGATGCAGGCTTCTTTACAGCCACCGTAGGAACTTCGACGTTTGGTCCATCGGGCGAAATTCCAGAGTATGGCTACACTCTTACTTTTACAGGAACTCCATGGCTTTCGACCGGTGAAATTGAAGCTTCGCTAAGCTCTAGTAGTTGGCTCAACCAATATCAACAATTTTTAGGTGACATCGTAATTGACGGCATCCTAGGTACAGCTGTACTAGGGGAGAGCAATGGTCTTTACCTCAACGAGGAAGGTGTTGTCACACCTATTGGAGAGGGAGGTTTCGGGTCAGGCCTTTACCAATCACAAGTCAACAACGACCCCACTGCTTATGCTCAAGTCATTGAGCTAATCAACCAGTTTGGTGACATCGACTTCAACGGAGACGGGGTCTACAACGAGGCGGATGTCCAGTACCTACTCAACCTTGTCGGCACTACAGAGGGAGGCTCCGCTCAAGAAGTAGCTCTAGACCTCAACGACGACGGAATATTTAACGACGAGGATGTGTTGCTATTCACTAGCTTCTTCGGGGGCTCGGGTAACTTCTCCTTTGGACAGTTCGGATACTACGATATCCCTGAGGGAGAATCTGCTGATGAGCAGTACTGGGTTGACTTTGATTTTGACAGTTACACTAATGGATACTACGGATACAACGCAGTAAGCGAAACTCCACCACCACCCCCAGCACCATGAGAAGATTAGGCAAAGGAAATTCAACATCTCGACGTCGTAGTCAAGCTCGCATCCGACAGCTGCCTTCACGAATTGAATCGTGGACCGCAACCGAAGTAGGCGCGATTACAACTCCCGCACTTTCTGTGTCTGGAACAGGAAGGGCTACGGTTATCGTATTGTATATTGATAACGCTAATGATTGGAATGGCGACGCCACCAGTTACTCCCTAAACTCAGCCGATGTAGTTAACGAAACGGTGGCGGCCAGCGCTACAGTAAACATTTCATTTGCTGTCGACTTAGGTACTATCGGTGCGCTAAGAGCAATTAGTACGACCAATCAAAACTGGTTGGCTCTGGTTGGAGGAAGCTCCGGAGAAACAGTTTCAATTACAGGCGACTTGACTCACACTGGATATGAATCCCCAGAACTCACAGGCTCAGTTACTTACTCATGAACATTTGGCCTAATCATACAGACCTCACCTCGGAAGAAATCGTAATGTATTCTGAGATGTTTCAGCGTGTTGTATTTCCTCAGGAATCCTTTCCAGACGAGCACGCATACTTTGCTCAACTGATATCCGACAACTCATGAACACAGTAAAAAACTACAAGAAGGGCGGGCTAAAGGTTCTGAGCAAAAAAGTCAAGGTGGCTGCCCCTAAGGGTTATCACTGGATGGAAGAGCAAGGGAGGTACTTCCTTATGGAGGGTAGCTACAAGCCTCATGACGGAGCTGTAGAGAAAGCCTCGTTTAAGGTTGTTACCCACGGGAAATCTTAATAGACTCCTCTCCCTCTAGCTTTCGGTAGAACCTTTGCGCTAGATGCCTAGCTTTAGGTGTCAGCCCATACCTGTGCTTGTAGATTTCTTTTGCCTCTTCGATAAAGTACATGTCGGCTTCTGATTCTGTGTTCACATTGAATCTCCTATGCACCACATGTATTAGCCCTTTCTTCATCATAGGCTGTAGTGTGCGCTCTCTAAACTTCTTTGAAGAAGCAAACAGAGACTCCGCTATGTGTGTAGCGGTAAAGAACTCGTAGTCGTACGCAAACAAAATTACCTGCATCTCTACTGGCCTGACGTCATAATGCTGAAGCATGTCTGTTTCTGCAAGGCGTAGGTACTTAAGATAGTTCTTGTTCACATACTTCTCATGGAGATGTGAGAACTCTCTCATTTTGCGCTCGGGTCGATGTCTCTTCATTTTGAGTATATTTGCTTAGACAAAAAGAACAAGATGGGAACTACACTATCAGGAACTCAAATTAAGAATACCTACGTCGGTATCCTCAAGACCACCGACAACGCTGCAGCTGGCGGCACCCTCAAAGTTATCACTGATGGTAGTGGCAACGACACTGCTCTTTCAATTTCTACGACTCAGGTAAAGGTAACCAATCTTTTGATTGATTCACCATCAAACCTGTCTGCGGATGAGGTTTTGGTTAGAGACTCTTCTACCGGTCTTATCGGAAAGAGACCGTTTCCTAACTTCAAAAGCGTAACTGTATCTATTGGTTCAGGCACCACGTCAGCTGGAGGAGGCTCTGCAGTTCCAGTAACCATCACAGACTCTGCATCAAATGCTACCGCAGTAAACTTCCAGACAGCACAGAACGCAAGTATCGTTGCCTCTGGTGGTCAGTTGACATTTAAGTACGACACTCGTGGCACCAAGAACATCACTACAGGCGTCACCCTCGACCCCGTTACAGACATCGGTAAGACACTGTTTGTAGATGCTACTTCTTTGTCTGGAGGCACTATTGTTTTGCCTACCGCAGCAGCAGGTAGATTCTTTAGAGTCTTCGTAGACAAGTCTAGCACTACAGCTATTAACATCAACGCTGCCAGCGCTGATTATTTCTACGGAGGAATCATTGTGGTATCTACTACTGACGACAAGACAGCCGTTCAAACAGTGACTCGGGCTACTGCATCAGGAGCTGTAGCGAGCAACAACCAGTTGACTTTAGACGCTGACTCTGCTACTACTGGGGGTGCAGAAGGTTCTTTTTTAGACCTGACTTGCTACGACGCATCAGGTTGGTTTGTGAGCGGAAATGTTATTACTAGCAATGCGAATCCCGGCTCTATTGCTATCATCAACGGACAATAATGGAAACCATGGACCCTACACTGAAGGAGCTATTCATCACAGAAATAGCAGAAGTTTTGTCTCAAATAGAGGACGTCATTGAGAAGTACCAAGTAAATGATAGGGTAGCTTACCTTTTCGGCTTAGGTATTGTCGATGATATCCCAGAGCTTGGTCCAGCATGGCAAGTAGCCAGCAAGTGGCATGTAGATAACCCAGAAGAGATGACAGAGCTTTTTGCAGCTATCATGTCTTCGTACGAAAGAGTAATTGAAGATGGAGACATTGATGTCGATGACATCGACCTAGAAGACTTGGGGTTTAATTTGAACTAAATACAATGGAACATTTGATTAGAAAAATCGTCATCGGTCCTAACCCGAAGGATGCGATGGCGTACTACGTTGGCATGAAAGCTGGCGCAGGCAAAGTGGTTATGATTGAAGAAGACGAACGCGCTTTGTACAAGTACAACACTCGTAGATACAATATCTACACTCAGGACAACGAATCGTCCTATCTGTGGAAGACCGTAGAGAATGCTCCGGTCATTGTTGAATACGATTGTAACTTTGAATGAAAGCACTTTTTCACTTCGTGGTGAAGCTTGAGAAGACTCATCACGACACCGTTCAGCTAGATAACGGAAAAGAAATCTACATCGACCCTAAGTGGAAGGAGTTCGAGCGTCGTGTCATGTACGGAGAGGTAACCTCCACTCCTGTCAAGCATGACGTAGACGTAAAGATTGGGGACACTCTTTTCTTCCATCATCATGTGGTTATGTCTGACGCACTGAAGATTGACGTCGACGGAGAGGATAGGTTTATCGTGGGCTACGACCCAGTGAACACTCTATCCTGTCATGCCATTGCGTATAGAAGCAAGAAGACAGGTAAGCTCCACATGCTTGCTGATTGGGTCTTCCTTCAGCCCCTAGAAGAGGAGAAGAAGGATGATGACTCATTCATCGAAATCATTGACCTAAAGCCAAAGACTCATCTCAAGGCAAAGGTTTTTTGCTGTCCCAAAGACATGATTACCCAAGGCGTAAAGCCCGGTGATGTAGTGGGATTCAAGCAGAACCGAGACTACGAGATGAAGCTAGAAGACGAGACTGTCGTGTTTCGTATGCGCTCAGAGGAGATGATGTATGTCGAAGAAGCCTGAGTTTAGAACCATCGAGGCCTCCAAGAGGCTAATGGATAGTATGGCTATCGCAATCAACAATATGATTGAGGAAGTCAAGAGACCTGTCGACCCTGAGGCTGGTGGTGCTGCTCGTAAAGCAGAGCTTCAGTCCATCAAGCAGACAGCAACGGATTGTAAGGAACTATTGATTGAGCGCCAGAGACTAGAGCAAATGGTAAAGGACCTCAATCAGAATGGCGCGATTGACGACGCCAAGGATTACTCTGGAGGCTTTGCAGAAAGATTTAGCAAGTGATTGGCTTAGTAGACATAGAAGGTCACGATGAACCCGTGGTGTCTATATGCCCTCAGGGCACGCTAGGGGAAGTCATTGATATCTCAGGGCTACCTATCTGCTTACCTAAGAAGCCTAAGAAGAAAGACATCCCGGGTTACGACTTGCCAACCCACTTGCAGAGCTGGAACAGAACGGAAATGCCTAAGGAGCTTTCTCGCATCAAGTCCATGGACGAGTGGTACGAAAGACCCAAAGAGTTCCGTCAACAGTTTTCTCTGTATATCGAAGAAGAGTTCCGTAGGAGAAGGGAGGGCTATTGGTTTTACAACGACGGTGAGCCCACATACATTACTGGCAGGCATTACATGATGCTACAGTGGAGTAAGATTGACATCGGATACCCTAACTTTCTTGAGTTTCAGAAAAAACTATTTATCCATCAGGCCGCGTGTGAGGCGGACCCCCGATGCCTTGGACAGCTTTATACCAAGTGTCGTCGTTCGGGGTACACCAACATGTCTGCGTGCGTTCTTGTGGATGAGGCTACTCAGGTAAAGGACAAGCTGCTAGGCATACAGTCGAAGACGGGTAAGGACGCACAGGAAAACGTGTTCATGAAGAAGGTTGTAGCCATCTTCAAGTCCTATCCCTTCTTCTTCAAGCCCATTCAGGATGGTACTACAAACCCTAGAATGGAGTTAGCCTTCAGGGAGCCGTCTAAGAGAATAACAAAAAACAACAAGACCTCGATAAAGGGTGACGCTCTAAACACAATCATCAACTGGAAGAACACTACCAACAACGCTTACGATGGAGAGAAGCTACACATCCTCTACCTCGATGAGGCGGGGAAGTGGGAGAAGCCAACGGACATCAGAGAGGCTTGGAGGATACAGAGAACATGTTTGATTGTAGGTAGGCGTGTCATCGGTAAGGCTATGGTGGGAAGCACTGTCAACCCCATGGACAAAGGAGGTCAAGAATACAAAGAGATTTGGAAAGATTCAGACCCACAAGAGCGCAACAAAAACGGAAGGACTACCTCAGGATTGTACAAAATCTTCATTCCGGCTTACGAAGCATTAGAGGGATTTTTCGACAAGTACGGGAAGCCAATCATAGAGACACCGGAGCAAGAGGTGGAGACACTAGACGGGGAAACCGTAGAGATAGGCGCAAGGGAGTTTCTAAAAAACGAAAGGGACGCTCTTAGGAACGACGCTAGGGAGATGAATGAGATTGTCCGTCAGTTCCCGTTTACTACAGACGAAGCATTTAGAGATAGCGTTGAAGGCTCACTGTTCAACATCGGTAAGATTTACGAGCAGATTGACCACAATGAAAACATGTATCCAGACCCTGTGGTACGGGGTAACTTCACATGGAAGGGCGGTGTCAGGGATAGCGAGGTAGTATTTGCTCCTAGCTCAGAGGGTCGCTGGTTTGTGTCGTGGATGCCGCCTGTTGATATGAGGAATCAGAAGACTACCGAAAAAGGAAAGCTCATTCCCCCAAACAAACTTATTGGCTGTGGAGGCGTTGACTCTTATGACATCGACGCTACTACAGACGGCAGAGGCTCGAAGGGTGCTTGCCACATCTACAACAAGTTCAATATGCGTGCGCCCTCTAACATGTTTGTGGCTGAGTATTGCTCACGCCCACCCATGGCTAAGATTTTCTACGAGGACATCTTGATGGCTGCCTTCTTCTTCGGGTACCCACTCCTCGTGGAGAACAACAAGTACGGTATCGTAAGATACTTTGAGTCAAGAGGTTACGATGGCTATCTACTTGATAGGCCAGCGCACTTAACAACCAGCGGTTCTGTCGCCACGAAGACCAAGGGTATCCCATCTAACTCGCAGGATGTGATTCACACGCATGCACAATCCATTGAAGACTACATACACAACCATGTAGGAATCAATGACAAGGGCGAGATAGGTAGGATGTATTTCAATCGAACCCTTGAGGATTGGATTGGATACAGGATTGACAACAGAACAAAGTTTGACTTGACCATTAGTGCTGGCCTTGCTTTGCTTGCCGCTCAGACGGTTGTGCAGAAGAAAAAAACTGCTGATTTTAGTGGTCAAAAGTTTTTCCGAAAATACACTTACACGCCGGGCGGGGTCTCAAAACCCTCTAAGTGATTTTGTTTATATTTGCACATTGCCTGTAATGCAGTAAGTAATGAAGGGTCACCACAAGCCAAAGTCGTATTCTCAGTTTCCAGACCCTATGGCGCCAGCGAGCGTAAAGGCGAGTCACGACTACGGGGTTTCCTATGCTAAGTCAATCGAGGCACAGTGGGGAGGCCTTGATGATTTCTCTACAGGCTTTGGTAAGAGACTGGTAGAGTTCGAGAGAAACAGGGACTACGCTAACGGTACCCAAGATACATCAATCTACAAGCAAATCCTAAACAGCATGGACACCCAAGCGGGTGATGGCACGCTGCTTAACTTGGATTGGTCTCCTGTACCCATAGTTCCTAAGTTCGTTAGGATTGTTGTAAACAAGATTCTTTCTAGAAGCTTCAGCCCAAACGTAGAAGCTATCGACCCGGTGTCTAAAGACGACAAGGAGAAGAAGAAGGTGCTCGCTAAGTTTGCACTTGAGGAGAAGGAAGTTATTGACGAGGCTAGGGAGCTAGGTCTGAAGACCAGAGCCAACACGGAGGGTCTCCCTGAAAACTCAGAAGAAGCTGAGATTTTCTTGGCAGACAGTATCAAGACCAGCTCAGAGATTGCTGCCCAGCTCGCTACCAGACTTACTCTAGAGTGGAACGACTTTGATGACAACATCTTTCGTCGCTCAGTAGAGGACCTCGTGGTTAACGGTATGGCTGTGGTTAAGCGCAGCAACGACCCTAGCTATGGTATCAAGACAGAATACGTAGACCCTGCTCAGTTTATTCACTCGAGCACCGAGGACCCTAACCTTTCTGACATCGTTTACGCCGGACACGTAAAGAGAGTTTCTATTCAGGAGCTCAAGCGCATGGCCGGTACAGATATCCCAGAGGAGCAGTATCAGAAGATTGCCAAGTCTGTTATGAACAGGAGCTACAACAACGCTGCTCAATTCAACCAGACAGTCTACGACAGAAGCCGTGGCTCGCACTCATACGGGTATGACGAGTATCTCGTTGATGTATTGGACTTTGAGTTTATTGGTGTCGACGACATGATTTATGAGGAGAAGACTTCTCAGTTCGGCAACATCGGATTCTATTACAAGGGCGAGTCGTACAAGCTCCCTAGCGATTCTGTCTATGACAGGGAGATTCACAGCATGCCAAACATGTGTGTGTATGGTGGCTCCTACGTCATCGGAAGTCAGCTGTTGTTCGACTACGGCATGAAGCGTGACATCCCGAAGAACATGCACGACCTGACTCGTGCTCGCCTTTCATACAGCGTAGTAGCAACCAACTTCCGTCGCCAGATGCCTAAGTCTATGGTGTCATCGGTGATTGGATTCGCAGACCAGCTTCAGCTGACTCACCTAAAGATTCAACAAGCTATTGCTAAGGCAAAGCCTGATGGATTGATTGTAGACATCGAGGGACTAGAGAACGTACAGCTAGGTGCTGGAGGAGAGCTTCAACCGCTCGACATCCAAGACATCTACGAGCAGACTGGTGTCTTCTACTACAGAAGTAAGAACCCAGAGGGAGGATTCCAAAACCCTCCTGTCCGTCCGCTAGACAATAGCATCCGAAACATCAACGAGCTGATTGGATTGTACAATCACTATCTCCGTATGATTCGTGATGTCACGGGAGTCAATGAGGTTCTGGATGGCAGCTCACCCAAGTCTGATGCCCTTGTCGGTGTGCGGCAGCAGCAGATGGCTGCGGGAAACAACGCCATCAATGACATCACAAACGCATCCTCTGTGCTCTACAAAAGAGTTTGCGAGGACGTAGTTAAGTGCCTGCAGGTGCTGCCGGTAGACTCTGTTATCTACTTGGCATACGCTAGAGCTATTGGCTCTACCAGCATGGAAATACTTTCTTCGTTCGCTACGCTACCAATGCACAACTACGGTGTTATTGTAGAGCGTGAGATGTCCGAAGACTCTAAGTTGTTGCTCGAACAAAACATCCAACAGTCACTTGCGCAAAAAGAAATTGACCTTGAAGACGCTATGGCAATCCGCCGTCTCAAGGATTTGGACCAAGCAGAAAAGCTCCTCATCATCAGGCGCAAGCGGAGAATCTCTATGCTGCAACAACAACAGCAACAGAACATGCAGTTGCAAAGCCAAGTAAATATGCAGGCTCAGCAGCAAGCAGCTCAGCTAAGGGCTCAGGAGATTCAGCTTAAAGCACAAGCAGACCTACAGTCTATTCAGGCTCAGGGACAGATTGATATGCAGCTCTTGCAGATGCGTCAACAGCTAGACGGTCAGGTTCAGATGGCAAAGCTCCAAGCTTCGTCTCAGCTATCTATGGCAGACAAGAATTTCCGTATGCAGCTAGAGCAGGAAAAGGATAACAGGAAGGACTCTAGGGTAGACAAACAAGCTGTGGCTCAGTCAAAGCTCATCTCTCAACGCAAGGGCGTTCGTCCCGAGCTCAATGATGTAGAGACAAGAGACATCGTAAAGGAGTTGATGCAGCGATGAGCAAGGAGGCAATGAGGGCCCGCGTCAAGCGAATGCTTAAAAAGCATAGCCTCAGTGGTGTGAACAAACCCAAGAAAACCCCAAGCCACCCTAAGAAGTCGCACATGGTTTTGGCCAAAGAGGGTGACAAGATTAAGTTGATTCGCTTTGGTGAACAGGGTGCAAGCACTGCAGGAAAACCAAAGTCAGGGGAGTCTGACAAGATGAAAAAGAAACGTGCTAGTTTCAAGTCTAGGCACGGTAAAAACATCAAGAAAGGTAAGATGAGCGCTGCCTACTGGGCCAACAAAGTCAAGTGGTAATGTTTCATATATTTGCATCAAAGAATAATCCATGGCAACAGTAACCGCACAAATCTCTCTGACTAGCACAGACTTGCTGTCTGACAGCCTGTCTATCAGTGTGTCTACGGATGTCACTGCAGCTAACACTTCAGGCTTGGCACGGAGACCCGTGACCGCTACAGCTGTTGGAAGTGGTGCAACTACACTGTTTGAAGCATCAGACTTCAGCGCACCAGCATACCTGTACGTTAAGAACACAGACACTACTGCTTCAGATTTCATTTACGTGTATGACGACACCACCTCTGGTGACCCCGTCATCTTGAAGCTTGCGGGAGGAGACTGGGCTTTTATGCCACTCAACGCTGGATTAACACTCAAAGCATACGCTACAACTAACCCTACGTTGGTTGAGTTCATGGTAATCGGAACTGACGCTTAATAGATAAGACATGGCATTTCAAATACACGATGTAAAAAACAGCGCTGCTAATCTCGGAAGAGACGTGCTGACAAACCGTATGATGACTGGCGGTACCACCACAGTCATTCTTAGGGGCAACACAGCTGGAGAAAACGTCTTTGAGGCGGGTAAGGTTTTGCAAAACGAAACCAAACACGTCGATATGGACGACACCAATGGTTGGGTGTACGATGCTAGTAACGACCTTTACAAGGTTAAGATTGGTGTTACGGGTAACACGAACACAGTAAACATGTATGGCGAAGTAGCTCAATTTGCGGCCAACTGTTTCTTGAAGGGAGCCAAGGTTGTCGTTTCCTCATTGACATATCCTCAATACAACGGAACCTATACGCTTGCTGACACTACTGTAGCATCAACGAATTGCTTTTTGCACCTTGCTGCTGACTCTCCGGGTAGCTTGTTTGGCGATGCCGACCTTAGCGCAGAGCTTCCAGACAAAGTAGGCACTGCAGACGACGGCAAAATCAGCATCACGGTCTTGCCATTTTCTCCAGCTTTTTCTGTGGAGATGCTAGGCGTCGACGGTGTAGACGCTGGTACTGACGCTGCTAGAACTACTCCTGTACAGTTCAGGATGAACAATGGTGCGGGAACAAGAGCGCAACCAATCGACTACCCTGACGGTCAGATAGTGTATGGTGAGATTACTCACTTCACACCTCAGGCCGCCAACACGCACTATGCTATTTTGTACTGTCAAGACAAGCCCTCACTAGATTACTCTCCTTACAGAAGAGGCGTGAGGTTTACAGCATCTGAGAAAACTAGCTCACTAGCTAGATAATTAGAAACCACCTAAATTCAATATAATGGCTAAGCATGAACTAGAGATAGCAGCTGAAGCACAAGGCATCGCAATTAGCGATACCCCTGACTTTTTGAACACACCTCAGGAAGCTCCCGCGCCCTCGCCGGAGCCTGAACCCTCGGAGCCACAAGCAACACAACCTGTAGTGGAAGAAGCTCCCGAGCCCGTGCAGGAGACTCCTGAGCCTACTCCCCAACCGGAGCCTCAAGAAGTAGTTTTCAGACAAGAATATACGGAGCCACAAGCTCCACAACAAGAACCTGTTCAACCGCAGGCCATCGACGAAGATGCTATTGCGCTTCAAAAACTCAGCGAAAGGCTGAATATGAAGTTCGATAATTTCGACGAGGTGAGCCAGCAGTTTAACAAGCAGGCTGACATCGACCCTAGCGTCGCAGCTATTAACGAGTTTGTCACGGAGACGGGCCGTTCTATTGATGACTGGTACAAGTATCAGACCTTAGACACATCCGAAATGGATGATGGGAAGGCTGTTCGTATGCAGATGGAGATGGACTACCCTAAGCTGACCTCGGCAGAGATTGATACACTTATGAACAATAAGTACAAGCTCGACGTCGACCGTCACACCGATGAGGAACTCGCTACATCAGCTGTAGAGCTAAAGATGCAAGCCGAGAAGGCTCGTCAAAACATCGAGGAGATTAGAGAGGCGTTCCGTACTCCGGACCCCAATCGAAGCACCGAGGATGATTTTATGAGCCCGATTGACGACCAATGGGTCGCATCTATGTCCAGAGAAGTTGACAACTTGGACGGCATTTCATTTGATTTGCCCACCGGTAAGACATTTACCTACGGCCTAGCCGACCAGTACAAGTCTACTTTGAAGGAGAAGAATGCGAACCTTGAGTCATTTTTTGATTCCTACGTTTCTGATGATGGCAAGTGGGACTACGACCTTCTTAACTCTCACAGAGCAGTTACGGACAACATTGACAATATCGTCAACGCTGTGTACCGACAGGGTATGAGCGATGGCCAACGTCGTGTCGTTCAGAACGCAGCCAATGTCTCACCTGCTACGCCTAGTGCGGGAAGGGTAGACAGCTCTGCTGATGCTCAGAAAGCTAAGATTGTTGACCAGATTGCCGCAGCCATCGGAGGAAATAAAGGGATGTCCTTTAACTTTTAACACTTTGTAAAAAAAACATTATGGCTATTACAGCTCCAAATGTTCACGGAAGTCTTGGAGGAAGTACAGGTGGTGGTGCGTCAAACATTGGTTTGGCAACTCCCGAAAAGTACTCTTCTCTGGGTGACTTCATGAACACTATTAACGCCCTTGACGTTCGTCCCGAACTGATTAAAGCTTACGGTAACCAAGGCATTACCGGATTCTTGCGCATGACTGGCGCCGTCAAAGCTGCTGGCTCTGCGGAAAAAGTTACTTACTACGAGGAAGCTCGTTTGCACCAGAAGGTTCGTGCGTTGTCGAAGAACGACAGTTCTGGCGCTGCAGCTGTAGATGCTGGGCAAACTTTGGTCTTCGTGGCTGACGCAGCTCCTTCCGCTGTTGACGCTGACATCCGTGCTCACACTCCTATGAAGGGTGACATCTTGCTTATTAACGGCAAGGACCGTCTCGTTGTGACTAGTGAAGGCGCCGCCAACAACAGCACAGAGTTTACGTGTGCGTACATGAACAACCCAACTGTTGCGGTTGCTCAGAACAATGTGTTCGAAATGCCAATCATCGGTAATATCTTCGAGGAGGGTAGCGAACAGCCCGGACGTTTTATTGAGTCTAACGTGATTCGTTACCAGAAGCCTTACGCTATTGTTAAGGGTAACTTCGAGGTGTCAGGCTCACAGGCTACCAACATCGGCTACATCGACGTAGGCGGTGGTGACTACCGCTGGTACATCAAGGGCGAGATGGATGCCCGTCAGCGTTTCTTGGACAAGCGTGAGATGACTCTCTTGTTTGGTCAGGAAGTTGCTACCGACGCAGATTCTTCTTTGACGATGGCCGGTAACGAAGGTTACATCACTGCTCTCGAAAACCGTGGATTGGTTACTTCTAGCCACATCGGAAATGACGGTGGATTCACTGACTTGGACGACCTCATCACTGAGTTCGACAAGCAGGGCTCTGCTCCTGAGTACGCTATCTACGCCAACACTAAGCAGAACTTGCTCCTCGACGACATGGTCGCTCAGGGTGGTGGTTCTTCTAAGGCTGGTATTGCTGGTGTTACTGCCTCTTACGGTGCGTTCCAGAACTCACCTGACATGGCTGTACAGCTCGGATTCTCTTCATTCTCTCGCGGTGGATACACGTTCCACAAGCACAGCTGGAAGTTGTTGAACGACCCAACTCTCTTGGGCGCTGACAGCGACATCCAACAAAAGCTCGTTGCTGGTGTGATGTGCCCATTGGCTACAGTTACCGACCCAACTACTGGTGACCGCTCTCCTGCTTTGGAGTTGAACTACAAAGCTGCTGGTGGATACTCTCGTGAGTTGGAGCACTGGGTGACTGGTTCTATTCTCGGATTCCGCAATGCGACTGAGGACACGGCCAAGTTCAACTACCGTTCTGAGTGTGCATTGGTTACTCGCGCTGCTAATCAACACGTTTTGATTAAGGCCTAATCATTAACCTAAAAACACTAAGAAATTATGATTATTGTAAAGACCGCCTCTAACGCAGGGGCAATCTTCAATCCAGTTGCATTCGAGTCAATGAATGTTGCTGCCACTACGGTGACTGCAAACTTTGCTACAGTTGACTCAGGAGACTCACCTAGCCGCGACGCTTTGATTGTGAGCTGCACTGCAGGCACGGAGCACGCTGTTGCTAACGACCTGTTGCAACTCATCAGAAGCGAGCGCACGGTTACCCTCGACGATGTAGCTAACGACTTTGCTGGCATCTCTGATGTCACTGGGTTGGCCGTTACGTTGAACGGAACTCCTGTGAACAGAACCTTCAGTGTAATCACACCTGCTGATAACGCTGCAATCTCTACTGCAGACTCAGGTGCCATGGTCATTCTCGGCACTGGCATTGACGTTAAGTTGCCTGCTCCACAGCTCGGCTTGGAGTACACTTTCGTTAACGGTGACGCAACCATTGCTACTGCAGCTACTGTGATTGCCACATCAGATGGAAGCACTGAGAAGGATTTGTTCTTCGGACACTTCGAGGTCGCTAACGCAAATGTACCTGTCGCAAACGTAGGTAAGGTTACATTCTCAACCGATTCTGTTGAGGGTGACTTCTTTACTTGCAGATGTGTCTCAACCACTAGCACGGACAACAACCCAACTTGGCACGTATTCGGCTTGGCCGATGCCTCTGGCGCGTTGGCTGGTAGCTAATTAACCTACGGTAAGGGGAGGGGGAAAGGCCTCCTCCCACTTACTACTCGTTTGAATTTAATTCCTTTTAATTATGTCTACAGAAACTATCCAGCGGAAACCCGCTAAGAAGACCGCACCCAAAGCGGCACCCAAGCCTGCCATCGAAGAGCAGGTAATTGTCGATGCTATCCCAGCTGCACCTAAGATGACCCGACCGGACATCAAAAGGAACCTTAAGGATAAAAGCAAGGAAACAAAGTTCTACGTCTCAAACGGAGGCGGCATCTACTTTAAGCTCGCCAATGACCGCATTAACATCTATGATGAAGTCAAAGCAACTATTCGCCAGATTAGATACTGCGCCAGCGAGCCATCTATCTATGTCGACGAACAGTCCCCGTCAGCAACAAGGACTCAGGTTATCTTTCGTAGGAACGGCCTAGCGGTACCCTACACCAAGCCTAACCTAAGAGAGTTCCTTGAGATTCATCCAGAAAACTCTAAGAACGGAGGTAGCTCATTTAAGAGCCTTGACACAGAAGAGAAGATTCAGGAAACAGTTGACATGGACTTCCTTGTCACTGACGCCATCCAGATGATTAAGTCTCGTTCTCTCGAGGAGCTTTTGCCTGTAGCGCTAAGCCTCAACATCAATACAGACCAAGAGAACCTAGCCATCAAGCGAGAGCTTGTTCAGGCTGCTAAGCGTAAGCCTCAGGACTTTATTGACTTGTTCGACAACCCTATTGTACAGACTAGAGTGTCTGTCATGCAGGGCTTCGACTTCCAAATTGTAAGGTACAAAGGAGGAGCAATCACATGGTTCGATAGCGGCGCCGTTATTGTCGGCGTACCAGTCGGACAGGATGAGGTTGACGTCCTTACTCGCTTCTGTCTCACAGACAAAGGAGCAAGTGTCCTTACCGAGATTGAACGGCAGCTCAACGATATTGCCTAACCCATAATCCTAGCGGAAAGGGGCTGCCTTCGGGCGGCCCTTTTTTGTTTATATTTGCTGATAGTAACAACAACACCATGGCGAGCGTACGAGAGGTCTATACAACGCTTCAGGGACTAGCAAACAAAGACGAGAGAGGATTCGTTACCCCTGCGGTATTTAACCAGTTTGCAGCTACCGCACAGCAAAAGGTATTCAACAATATCTTTATGGAGCTAGAGCGGGCTACAGCTCAGCGCCTACGTGTTCTTGACCCGGGGCTATCAGAGTCTCGTGTACGCGGATTGAAGCAAGACCTGTCTCGGTTTGTCACTAGGGTGCAGCTTGATGAAGCACCGGACACCACATACCCAAGGCTCAAGACATCTTTGAACCTACCGACCAACTTCAACAGAATTATCGAGGTGAACTACGAGCCAGCAGCTTCAGGCATCACATCCCCATCTGCAAGCGCGGCTGTCAACGCCTCAACCAACGCAGAGGTTATCCCTGTAGAGGTCATAGAGGATGCCAACAAGCTTCAGGCAATCCTGTCAAGCACGCTCTCCAGACCAACTAAAGAGTTCCCTGCGTGCTACATTATCGGGCTTACTCTTGAGCTGTACCCTCATGACTTGGTTCTAAACAAGGACATGACGGATGTTGGCACAGCAAACGAAATCGGGGTTGACCTTGTGTACTACAAGAACCCAGCATCGCTCACTACCGCAGGAGCGCTGGATGCCTCTATGCCTAAGTTCGGTATCACCCTTACCAACAACAAGGAGGTATATAACGCGAGCAACAGCAGAGACTTTGAGTTGCCAGACCACTACGTGATGGACTTGGTAATCGAGATGGCAAAGCTGATTGGTGTCAACCTCAAGGACAAAGAGGTGTACCAACACGGAGCCCAAGAGGACGTTAAAGAACAAAGAGTGTAACAGATGGCACACAATCTAGTAGGACTATCCGACATCATAAACGACTTCCTCATTTCACTTGAGGGTGACGACTACGCTATCAATGTGACGCGGCCTTTCTTGCGTTCTGTCGCTTTGCGTGGACTACGCGAGTTCGGTTTTGATTTGTCTGGCAAGGTGCGCTCTTTGAAGCTGTCACCGGAAACCAATGGTACGTACCAGCTACCCGATGACTTCGCAAGCATCTCTAGGGTTGGTCTGGCTGGGTCAGACGGCAAGGTGTATCCCTTGGCTCACAACACGAACCTCAATATGTCGCAGGCATACACGAATGTAACCGACCCTGTCGACAGTGACTCGGATGGTTTCTTCGATAGAGTTGACGATACCACAGGTAGTGGTGGGGGTATCCTCGGAGAGGAAGAGGCCCTCATCTTTAACAACTACGCCTACAACCAAGCTACGGGTAGAACCTACGGAATGGGTGGCGGTATCTACGCTGGAGAGTACAGGCTCAACAGAGACCAGAACAGGCTGGAGACAGACTCTGGTGTCAGCGGAGTAATCGTTGTAGAGTATGTGGCTGATGAAGCTAGAGCAAAGAACCCACAGGTTCCCTTGGAGGCCGAAGAGGCCCTCCGTGCTTACATGTACTACAGAATCATTGAGCGCAAAAGAAGCGTGCCCAACGTAGAGAAGTCTAGAGCCAGACAAGAGTACTACAACGAAAGGCGTAAAGCCAATGCTCGCCTCAAGACATTCAACAAGGATGAGGCGGTGCGCGTAATTCGTAAGAACTTTAAGCAAGCGCCCAAGTACTGATGGCTATTGATAAACTCGTACCTCGTTATCTGAATCTAGATGACGATGAGCGTTTGGTCAAGTCTGTCGAGATGACCGACGCTAAAAACGTCCACATCTCTGTAGATGATGACAACAATGCTGGCGTAGTAAAGCAAGCCTTTGGCAACGCTGAAGTCTCTCCTAAGACAACTGCGGACACTGTCCCATCCTCAGGAACAAACAGAATTATTGGTGCTGTAAATTTTGACGCAGACGGGGTAATCTTTTTCTTTCTGTGGAATAGCGCCAAGGACCATGGCGTATACATGTACGAGTCTGAACAGAACAGGTACGTTCAGGTTTATGAAAACGATGCTTTAGATTTTTCAGCAGAGTCACATGTACAGGCAGAGGTTGTTAAGTCAGGTAACGGAGACACCCTTCTTTACTTCACCGACGGATTGACCGAGCCCAAGAAGATTAACGTATCAAGGTTTCTAAGCGGCTCCTACGAGACCCTAGCTTCATCAACAGCCGACGCACCGGTGTCAAACTACATCACTGTATGTAAGCGACCCCCTGTCATTCCACCTACGTTTAGGTTTGTAACATCTTCAGATGAGAATGCAAACAACAGGGTCATTGATAGGGTCTTTCAATTTGCTTGTCAGTACGTTTATGTAGACGGCGAGGTTTCCGCTATCGGCCCCTACTCTAAGCTGACATACTCAGACGACCACTTCAATGTGGACGGAACGATGGCGGACCTGTACAGCACCCCGTTTGACTCTATCGACGTAACCCTGACTAAGGCAACTTCGGGCGGGGCTCTTCTTGATGGTGACGTCAAGGCGGTTAGGTTTCTAGCTAGAACTGGTCACTCAGGACCTTTTGTTGTCTTTGACGAGAAAGATACAGACGAAAACGTAGAAAAATCAGTAGCGTCTTTTACAAACAACAAGGCATATAGATTCGTTGGGGACCAAGAGATAAGCAAGCTTTATGACGCTGTGCCACTAAGAGCCAGCTCCTTGTGTGTAAGCGACAACCGATTGTTCTTCGGCAACTACGTTGACGGATTTGATACTGAAGAGTGGCCTGAAGCAGTTAAAGGCAATCAACTATTAACCAATTCTTTCCCTGTAACTTCAGGCATTGAAACCGGAGTGTTCGCTACTGCCGACGGTAGCTTTGGTGCTGCATCGCAGGCTGGTGGTGACAACAAAGAGTCTCACGCCATTTTTGTGGAAAACGACTCCAATGGAGGTAGTCAGGCAAACATGCACTACTTCGCGCCAAACACTACAGCCTCAGATGTAGCGACTCTTGGCGATGGCTTTGGCTCTACCTTTGGTTACTTTGGAGGTAGGGTGAGAGCTGATTCAGGTTCAATTACGGGGTTTCCGAAGTGGCACATCAACAGCGACGGAGACTCTCTTCTGGAAAGCGGAGAGCACACTGGCAGGCTAGGCACCTCACCTACACAGCCGATGAATGTAGAGATTGATATCTCAAGCATTCCTTTAGAAGGTTTCGGTACTACTTGTGAGCTAACCCTAACATACTTCGTCACAGGAGGAAGGTGCTACCTTATCCCCACCTACGACCAGCAAGACGGGAGAAGAGAGCTTGATATCAAGTACAAGCCATTTTTTCCGGGCAGTAACAATGTTAAAACCCTTACGCTAAAGTTTTTCCATGGAGGGGAATCTATTGGTGGAGACTTTGCTAGTGAATTTGATGACAATGAATTTCACAAAGTAGCAGGCGTTTGCTATGTCGGTGCCAACGAAGATTTCTCTTGGCAGAAACAAATTCAGGTTCAAGTAAACGTACAGGGCTCTGACACAAGGGCTACTCTTGCTCAGAAGATATGTGACCAGATTCAACAAGACAACGTCAAGGTTGAGATTGTTGGCAACGGCGGCGGTACAGCCCACGGCAATAACTATCAAGGTGCGGCCTTTGGCGTTGTAACTGAGGTTTCCGGAAGTAAATCTTGTAGATACTACTTGAAGGAAGACGGCGCTGGAGGAGGTCAATCTAAAATTGTCCTTAAGCCTAATGGCGCTGTTCCTTCTACCAATGGGGATTCAATCACTGTAAACTACGTTGGAAGAGCTGCTCAATTTGATTTTGATACTATCGCTCATAACGGCCCCACTGCAGAGCTAAGGGTTGTTCCTACCTTAGGGGTACTTCCCCAGCCTGTTGGCGATTCAAACAGACAGAGCATTGAGAGTGGTCCAATTTCAATATCGTTGCCGGAAGGAGGTAGCGGCATTGATGGAGATGATGCTTCTATAACGATAAACGCTCAAGGAGATTTGTACAGGACCTTCTGTCTTGACTGGGGAAGACAAAGGGCTACCGGCTCTATCCTTATCGGGGGAGCCTCAGGGGTTACGGGTAGCGACACCGGAGAAAACAGGTTGACGTTTCGCTCTGGTTCTCACCACCCACTTGGTGTAGTCTTTTACGACCACAGAAACAGAAGCTCTTCCGTCAAAAGATTGAAAGAGACGTACATTCCCTTCAGTGGCGATGCAACTTCTGCTGTTGGCAACGAGGTCAACCAGCTCGTGCCTTATGATATTGACGTTGTTTTTGACTCAGCGTACATTCCTTCTTGGGCTGAAAGGTATCAGATTGTCTATCCGGGCAACTCGCTGTACGACTTTTCTTTGACCCACAGTGTCCCTGAGGCCCTCGTGGCTGACATGACCAAGGTTGTCATCAGAGACCCTTCATTTTCAGACGGTGAGAACGTAGACGGCGAGCTAGACTCGACGGGCACGGACGCGAACGCGCAGACAAACTTCCCAAGTCTTGCAGCTGCAGAATCAGCCGGGATTGTAAACAACGCAATCTACTTGCCGTTTAGATTCTTTGAAGGCAAGTCAGACTCTTACGTTTCGTCTAAGGGTGCGAAGTTGAATTACGAGTTCAGGCCGGGAGACAAGGTTAGAATCGTAAGCCATGTGGTAGACAATGACGGTGTAATTGAAAACGTCTACCCACAGAAACACTTTTTTGATGTCATTGGTTACAAGTACTTCGAGCCCAACTCCGACAGGAATGTGCTTGTACTTCCAAACCAAGAGGATGGAAACTTTACCAGCAATGGTGAGTACAGGCGCTCTGGGTGGATGCTTATCCTTAGAGCCACAAACAATTTCCCCGGGTTCTCTACCTCAGACATTAGAGGCTCTGACAGCTCCCTAAACAAATGGAGAGACAACGCTGTCGTCGAAATCCTCAGGCCTAAAATCTCAGCTGAAGACGACCAGCTAGTATACTTTGAGATTGGAGAGTCTTTCCCTGTAGCGGATGATTCTAGAATTGATGCTGTGTACAGCGCTGACGCAACCGACGGGCCTGTTGCTTTTGTAGGAAACAACACCATACAGACCAAGCAGCGTCTATTTGCTGGAGATAAAATCTTCCCCTCAAGTTTTCCCGGCAACCCTCTTGTAGGGCAAAACGTAGAAAGCGGACAGTTCTTTGGTGTTGCGGGCTCGGGCTTCGGCGGGACCTTTACTTCATCGGCTCATACGCATACAGTAACTAGAGTCCTTGGAGAGTTCTTCAGCGATGCAGGCGATGGGTTTACTTATTACAGATACAAAGTATTACCTGCAGGCACCGGTGGGTCAACCAATGCTTTTGTTGGAAGTACCCTCACCCAAACAGTAACTACTGAAGCTGCCTTCTGTGTTTTTCAGAAACCTAATTACAGAGCGGTTAACCTTACGAATCAAGGAGACTCATATTTCCGAAAGAGAGATATGCGCTCCTCATCCTTCACCAACGACGCTGGCTTTGACCCGTCTGACCTGAGTACAAGTACATCCATAAATTACAGGCTCACCAATATCGAGGACCCGGGCTTCAATGACTTCTTGCCATCTACGGTAACTAGGAACTACAACTACGGTAGGCCTCACGTATACAACCCTGACTTCTCCACGAATGTAAGGGGGGCGTCTGTCACCTACAGCGATGTGTACGCATCTGACGGACAGGTGCTTTCTCTTTCTAGCTTCAACCCGTCGCAGTTTCCGTTCAAGGATTACTCTTTGAGGAATGGTTCTATTGCAGCGATGTTCGACCAAGGCTCTTCTATTACTGTACTTCAGGAGCGGAAGGTTTCGCAAACACCAGTAAGCAGAGACTACATACAGACTGCGGAAGGAGGCATGCTAATTACGTCTAAGAACGTCCTTGGCTCTGAGACATACATACCCTCAGACTATGGTCCCGGCATATTCTCTAGAGGGTGCGTTGAACACGATGGTGTCATATACTTTGCGGACGTAGAGAAGGGTGTTGTATGTGCTGTTGCTGGCAATCAGATTAGCGTCATCAGTGACAAGAAGGTGAGCAACTACTTCGCTGATGTTCTTCAATTAGTACAGAGCGGCTCAGCACAGAGAGCTTGCATTCTAGGTATCCACCCAAACCAAGACGAGCTTGTATGTTCGTTCTCAAGCCTCGAGAGAAGGAGTATCAGCGCTGGAGGTGACACCTTTGGCCGTGGCTTGCCTATGAACAAAGACACTTCTACGCATTTTGATTTGTCTGCGATGAAAGACGTGTATCAGATTAAGGGTAGCCCTCTTGACCTCTCGAACGAGAAACAAAATTGGAACCTACACCTACTGGACTGGGATGAGGCCGGCAAGGGTGTTGTGTTTACAGACCACCCATCTCAGATTGGATTTGTAGAGGCCAACCTTCAGACCAAGAACACTCATGACTTTTTGGTGACAAATCAAAGGAATGATTTCTACGGTAAGATGGTGCGTCAACAAGGCACTGTTCGCAAGGGTATCCTAGATGAAACGACAAACGCAGGTCAGAAGTCTGGAAGCAACTCTACTATTACTAAGAGCTCTGTCGTGGCTGCAAAGGTGGATTCTATTGCCTTTAATTACAAGCAGGGTGCGTGGACATCAAAGTACGACTTCGAGCCCGAGGCAATAATCCCTTGCTTTGAAAACATGCTGACCTTTAAGGCAGGCGTCCCCTATCTACACAGCTCAGCCGCTACTGTTGCTACATTCTACGGTGTGAAGAAAGACGTTGTGGTGGAGTTGATATCTAAGGTCAACCCATCTATGGTTAAGCTGTACAAGGCTCTGAGCCTTGAGGGCAACTCGGTGTGGAGTGCTGAGCTTTCAAACAAAGAACAGACCTCTACGATTACCGTAAACATGTGGAAGGACCAAGACATTGAAGGTAACGTAAGAGCTGGTGACGGATTCCGTGAGGGTATGTTGTATTGTGATATGCCGGGCGACACTAGCAGCACTAGTCATCTAGACGAGATTGCTATCGGTGTTGTGGCCTCTAGCGGTGTGGACGCTGGAAACAACAGGGTTACCTTTACATCTCGCGTAGACAACTTGCCATTTAACATTGGAGACACCTTGTTTGACGCAGCAGATGGGGCTACTACAAGCCGCACAATTACTGGTGTGCATGACAGGTTTACTCTGAATGTAAGCAGTATTAGCGGCCTAGCCGCTGCTGACAACTTGATTGCACGAAACGCTTCAGACACAGGTCACGTTACTGGAGACCCCCTTAGGGACTACTACCTTAAAATTAAACTGACCAACGTTAGCACCGTCAAGAACGAACTGTACGCTGTGAACGCTATCTTTGAGCGCTCACGCCTTCATAACGACAGAGTTAACTAAATTTGCAATATGGGAAACTTTAAGTATAACGACCCGCTTTTGGAACATGCCCGTTACACCCAAGCAGGGGTAGGGCGTACCGATTTGGCGCCTCGGGTTGAGAGCAGTTACAATCTAAACCCTCGCGGTGGCCAAATGCCGTACGCTCCAAGTCGGCTGAGCTTTTTAGGTGGCGATGCCGGATACTCTATACCGGGGCCAACATTCCCTCAAGACCAATTCTTTGGTGAATACCAAGACGGTAGATTCCTAGGTGCTACGAGGGGCGGAGAGCCGCTTCAGTTTGGCTACGATAGCCTTGGGTCACCAATGGCCGACCCAGTGTTAACTAGCCCGGGAGTCACAAACGAAGTCTTTGGGGCACCTCAGACAGATTACACTGGTGGGTTTGACACAAGTACCAGCCCCACCATGGACCCGTTTACTGGGCCTACGATGCCGCCTGAGTTCAGAACCCAAAGTGAGATTGGCGCACCTGTTGTTGGAACTCCCACTCCTAGAGTTGCTGCTGATGGTAGTGTTCCTCCCGTTCCTAAAGTTGCTGCTGATGCCCCATCCACTGACACATCTACTAGCGCCAAGCAAGGAGGTGGGGGAGGAGGTGCTGGTCAATACCTTGGTAGTGTTGGTCAAATTGCTGGGGGAGTAGCAAACATCATTCAGGGATACAACACCCTTGACAACGTCGATATACAGGGCGCGGAGAATGCTGTTGCAGCGCTCAAGAACAACCGTCCCGGTCTAGGTACTCCAACGGAGTTCTTCCAGATGCAAAAGGAAGCCTACGACCAAAGGCTTATGGCTATGCGCACAGAGGACATCAACAGAGGGCTGGCTACAAACGTGGCTGCTGCACAGCAATACGGAGCGAGAGGGCTGGGAAGTACACTGGCAGCTACTGCTCAAGCTCAAAGAGCTCAACAGCAGGAGGTCTTGCAACAGCAGAGATTCCAAACACAAGCTCTTGGTTCTTTGGCTGCGGCTAGAGAGCGCGAGACACAGCGTAGAGAAGACAGGTCTAGATTTGACATCGGCCTTGCCTACGACGAGCTAAAGGCAGAGCAGGCAAGAGACGCCTACGCAAGACAGCAGATTACACAAGGCTTTATTGGTGTAGGTACTGGTATCGCTTCGGCAGCATTGACTGGAGGTATGGCTGAGAAGGGTGCAAAGGTTACTCCGGGTGAGTTCTCTCATGACAAGAATCCTATCGACATTGTGCAGGAAGGCACGAAGATTGGTGAGATGACAGGTGGTGAGTACATCTTCAACCCACAGCAAGCAAATAAAATGATGAACGAGGCAGGGAAGGGGAACTCCCCACTGCACAAGTTTGTTCGTAAGACATTGAATAGATTTCACAAAGACGCAGCAAAGCAATGAAGCCGAGTAAAAGAAAATTTCAACAGGGAGGGTCCTACGAGAACAAGACAGACTTCGTTCTTAAGCCGATGGACTATGCTGCCCTTGGTGCTGGCTATGATGAGATGACTAGGAAGCGCCTTGCAGAAATAGACAGGGCGGAGAAGGAGCAAAGAAAGAAGGACCTTGAGGGCATCAAAGACCTTGAGGCTCGCCCTAAAGTCATGGAGCGCCTTAACAATGGGCTTCAGAGTGCGTATGACGTATGGGAGGACGCAAGGATAGAAGCAATCAGCAACCCTAGTCCGGAGAACAAACAGGCGGCAGCCAACGCTTTTAATCAGTACACCACCTTCAAAAACGAGTCGGTTGCTATTACTACGAACTACGAAAAAGAGCTTAATGCTGTCTCAACGGGCAGTCTAGATGCAACACTAATTGACAACAGAGCAAACGCTCTTAAGCAAGCTAGAGACTTTGACACAGAGGTTCCTGTTCAAGTTGTAAACGGCAGGGTGCTAATGGCCAATGCAGAAGGTGAGTTTGTCGACTGGACACAGAGCACTTACTTTAACAGAAGTTCTTTTGGACAGGATGGTCGTAACTTTTTGGCTATGCGCAAAGCGCCGGGGACAGACTTTATGTTTGCACCTAAGTCAGAGATGTTTGCTAGAGAAATGACAGCCGACAACGGCATCTACAAGATGTCAAATGGTAGAAAAAAAGGATTGGACGAGGTCGCTGTAGGTAAACAGATAGAGCAGAGATTTAGAACAGAGTTTACTTCCAATCAGGCAGACATCATAGAGGCTATGACTGCTGAGTATGGAGCAAAGCAAAAGGGTGTCACTGCACTAAACCCTGAGCAAATGCTTGAGGCCGACGCAAATTACGGTGACCCAAATGGAAGTTTGTATGGCAACGTGGTTTTGCAAGACTTCAACATTGTCTACAAATCACCCGAACAGTCTGAAACTGAAATGGGTGAGTATGAGGTAGTGTTTAATTACGACCCTCTTACCCGTAGAAAAGTTGACGGCAGTCTTGAGTTCAGCAGGGAAACCGCGTCAGCTCTTAAAAACAGACAGAACGCCCTGAAGTTTCACTTAGAGAACCTTGCCAACCAGACATACTTTAAGCTCAACAATCAGTATCAGCCAGACCCGCAGTCAGATGCGGATGGTATTGGGTTCAAGAAAGGCGACTCTATTCCGCGGCCTATGGAGCGACAGCTTATGACTGAACTTGGTGGCGTTAAAGACGACAACGGCAAAGCTGTCAAGGGGGCTTACTACACCTTCCGAGGCAATGGGTTGAACTTGCGGTACAAGGGCGGAACGGCTAAGATTACAAACATTCAGTACGGCCCTGAAGGCAATCCATTTGCGTTTGAGATTGAGTCTAATCGAATGAAGGATGATATCAGGAATGCTCTCACCGACGAAATAAAGTCTCGTAATGACCGAGCTAATAGGCTTACAACACAAGTAAGCAATGAAGTTGATGTTACCGAAAGAGCAAGGCTAAAAGAAGAAGCGCAAGAACTTGAAACACAGATTGATGAGCTTACTGAACAGAGGAAAAAGTTTAGCAAGGCGAAAGCGTCTTTCATCATTGACAAGGACAATAAGTATTTTGGGTCTGAGATTTTCAAAGCAGGCTCGTCCCAAGACATCCCCGGATTTATTGAGATTCTTGCTAATTTGTTGCAGGATGAGCGAGCATTGATGATAGAGATTGAGAAACAAACGGGAGGCACTGTTGTCACTGGAGGTTCTGAGGAAGATTCCGTACCTTCGCAAAGTGGAGGAGCGATGTCTGGATTTAACACAACAGAATGAACGAACAGGCTATACAGACGATGTACCAACTCGCTCAAGCGGAAGGGTACAATAATTCAATAGACGACTTTATTGCACTGATGGGCTCTAACCCTGAGGCTGTTCAGGCTATGTACAGCATAGCTAAGACCGAAGGCTACAACAACAGCATTGAGGACTTCTCGACGCTGATGGGTGTAAAAAAAAAAGAAGACACTTTGGTCTCGGAGCCTCCTTTGGAAACGGCTTCTACGGAGTCTACCTCAGCTGCAGCTCCTCAACCACAACAAGAACTTGGAGATACGGATTCTACTACGGTAGAACCAGTTGAGCCTAAGCAGGAGGATGTAACTCTACCCCTGCCCGGCAGCGACGACTTTCTCTTCTACAACTTTAACCTCCCACAGGAGGAGGTGGCGGCAAGAGCTGCTATCACGGGCGAGCAGCCTGAGATACCACAGGACTTTGAGATTCCAACGGAGCTGACCCCTGTTGCTACTCGTGGCAGGGAGAGTGAGATTGCTGTTGCTGACCAGTTTGAAAGCCTTACAGGAACAGATGTATACAGAAAAATCTTGCAAGCCGACCGGGCAGAAAGTTTTTTGTCTGTATCAGGGGACGAGCTTGACAAGGCTGACCTCGCTGCTGCCGCCAATGGTGATGTATTCTATCAAAGCGCAGAGCTAGACCTTCAGCTTACAGAGACGGGCGACTTTGAGGCTGACTTCCTAGCTCAGCTCGACGCCGAAAGAGTGCTTAAGCAAAAAAGAAAAGACTCGCAGTTCGACCTAGCAAGCATCGAGGATGAGTTTGTAGAAGTCATTGTTGGCGCAAGCTCAGCCGGGTTGGAGGAAGGAGAGTTCAATAAGGTCAGGGACCTAAAAGAACAGTACACTCAAGTGCTTCCCAAGGAGTACAGAGAGAACGTAGAGAAGCTTGATATTCAAGGCTTTGCTGCTCTTGTAATTAGAAACAAACAAGACCGCAGTTGGGCCTCTGCCGCTATTGGCATGGGTGGCTTAACAGAAGACGAGCTTAACGCTAAGATGGGAGAGGGTATGGGCGCTCGTGATGCCATCAAAGAGCTTCAAAGCATGGACCTTACCTCCCCTGCTTGGAATAGATTTACGCTGCCTTGGACTAAGTTTGTGAGCAACTCCCTAGATGGCATTCAGTTTGCGAAGGGAAAGCAAGAGGAGGCTGTAGAGGCAAATCAAAGAGACAAGGAGCTTACTGAACTAGCCCTTGACATCAAGCGTTCAGGCCGAGAGGCTACAGATGAAGAACTTGAAAGGCTAGGCAGTGTCATGTACGGCACAGACTATAGCGGACTGAAGTCTTTGATGGGTGAGGTAACAGTGCCCTCAGTCAACAATAGGAACGCTGCCTCTGTAAGAAGACGGGTAGGTAAGGAGATGCTTGGCATGGATGAGTCATCTTGGGAATCTGTTTTGGACGAGGTTAATTACAGCGAGGCTGTTACTAGTAGAGCGGCTTACGACTACAACAGGGGAACCTCTCACAGGTCAGGATTGACAGAGCTCATCGACAGGGGCATCATGAGTAAGGAGGACTACGACAAGTCAGCCACACAGCTTTTTGGAGAAGGTAAAGTATCTGAAGGTTTGTGGAAGACATGGGGTTTGTTTTCTGATGTACTGCCCGACCTCACTAAAGCTGTAGGTACTACTGCTGGGGTAACATATCTTACTGGCAACCCTGCTACCGGACTCGCTGCTGCTGCTGGTTTGTTTGGTATTCAGTCAGGAGGTGATGCTGCTGGTGAGTATGCGAGTAGGCCCGGTATCACTGGAGAAGAAGCATTAAGCGTAGGAGCTAAGGTTGGAGCTATTGAAGCAGGTATGACTCTTGCTTTTGGCGGAATGGAGCGTGCCTTGGCTACTGGATTGCTTAAGAACTTAGGTAAAGAGATTGTTGAGGAGACCAGCGAGGCGGCAGCAAGAAGTGCTTGGAGTCAATTCACAAATACAGCATTTGGACAAACTGTAAAGAGAGTGGGCGCAGAGTCTGCAGAAGAACTCTTCATTGCAGCGGGCGACCAGATTGTCCGAGTTCACAACGAGGTAGCCAGTGGGCGTATGACCCTTGGCGAAGCAAAGGAAAGGTACTACAACCCCTACGCTATTGGCGATGCTGCTCTTGGTGGAGCACTGGGTGGCGGGGCTGGTAGCACGCCCATGGTTCTGTCGAGGGGCTTCAGTGCCATCGGCTCTAAGTTTACTATGTTCGACCGGATTAGATTCAACGTCAGAAACATTGAGCTCCGTACAGAACTAGCTGACGAAAACACATCTCCTGAAAGAAAGAACGCTATTCGAGCAGAGCTTGCTAAGCTTGCCGAAGATGCCAATAGACTTGAGCGTAGAGACATGGAGTTCTACGAGCAGATGTCGGAGTCCGACCAACAGCGACTGGTGCAGTTGAACCAAGAGATTAGCAGGCTGCGTATGATTCGTCAACGTGAGTCAAGTGATGCTGAGAGAGCTGAGGCCGCTGCGTCAGTAAGAACTCTTATGGAGGAGAAGCTTGGTATTGAAAACAAATACGATGCTGCCAACGAGGGCTTTGACCTAGACACGCACAGCGCTACTCGTAACGAGTCAGAGACGCAGAGACTTGTTGATGAGGTGCTGAGTACAGACAAGCAGTTTGACAAAAGAGGCCTTGGTGTCCCGGGAGTAGAGCAGCTGGCAGGAAAGCTTAGCCTAAGTAAGGAGGGCGTTGAGGGGATGCTTTCTCGTGTGCTTGCAGAAAACATTACCAGCACAAAGTTTGCTACAGCTGAACAGATTCGTGATGGCATCGTCAATGCTTTTAATCTTGCCAAAGCTATCATTGAAGAGAACCCAGACGCCGAAGTTGTTCTGGTCAATTCAATAGCTGGGCTAAGAAGGGAATCAGGGGACCCTACTAGAAAAGTAAGTAGAGGCGTTCACGTCTCAGTAACTCGTAAGGGCGACCCCTCCTCCACAGCGCCATCAAAGATTATTCTGTATGTACCAGCGCTAAAAGCCAACACAGCGTATCACGAAGGATTTCACCAGCTTGTTTATAGAGCATTGGGTGGTGACTCAGACGCTGCAATGATTAGACTTTCTTCTGCTATCAGAAGGGGTATGCCCAAGCTGTTGCTTGCTAGATACAACAACTTGTTAAGTCAGTATGAGAATTTGTCAGAGGCTGAGCTTGCTGAAGAGTTTTTGGCAGAGGTATACGCTGACATGGCCAACGGAACTATTGGTATAGAGTACCACAAAGGAGTTATCAGTAGCGCTGTAAAGTTCTTAAATGAGTTTCTAGTTGCCAAAGGCATCAAGATTAAGACCTCACCAACCATTTTGGACGTGATGTCTATGGTGGAGGATGCTGCTGCGCTTATGGGTAGAGGAGAGACAGGTTCTGGCAAACTCATTTCAGAGGCCTTAGAGGGGGCCAAATCACTTCGTCCCGGGTATTTGACCAGAGAAGGGAGAACGTCCAACAGAGAGCTCCGTAGGGTGCGTAAAAGAGCTGCTGAGAGTGCGGCGACCTCAGTGTCCGAGACAGAATCATCTGTAAGGGCACAGGCCCTTGACCCAGAAACCATCGAGGTGGTGTCTCACAACAAGGGCAACAGAGCTCAAGTAGCTAGAGAGATTGCTGCAGACTATACCGATGCGATTCAAGCACACAAAGCTGCAGGTACTGGGGTAGAGTTGCAACTCAGTCAGGTCACCAGAGAGCAGGCAGAAAGCATGCTGGAGGATGGAGCTACATTCCTGAGGGCTGACGGAGTAATCGCTTACGTAGATAAGGATGGTTACGCTGGCGGTCTTATCAAGAACCCAAACTCTAGCGCAACAGGTGTTATCCGTGGGGTGACAAGAAAGTGGCTAGAGAACGGAGCTACTCACCTCGAAGCATACGCTACCTTCTTAGAGCCAGCGTACATGAAAGAGGGTTTTGTTCCTGTAGCTAGACTTAAGTTCGATGAAAACCTTGCTCCTGAAGGCTGGGATGCAGAAAACTCTCCGCTTAAGGGCAGACCTGACCTCGTGACATTTGCCTACGACCCTATTGCAGCTGCATTGGCTAAGCCGGGTGATGGACAGTACATGTCCGAGTATGTAGATGCACTCAACGAAGCTCGTGACAGAGGCGCAAGGATTCTCAATCCGAACATTAAAGAGCAAGCCACTTTGTTCAACGAAGAGGATGCAAACGCAATCAAGGAGAACGATGGGCAGGTTATTGGTAGTTTCTATGAGCTTCTTGCAAAGAGGTCTGAAGAAGGAGATGGCGCGGTGTACAGATACAGAGGATTCTTTGCGGGTGCGTTCCAAGGCAGGATGATTTTTATTGATAACCAAATCCCCACAACTCCTGAGGGAGCGGCGGATAGGCACGTTGAGTTTGTCTTTAGACCCTTAGACGAAAAGAAAAAGATAATTAAACTTGACGAGTGGTTTGTCAACAAGGCCATGGACGATAAGGGTAATCTCATCAAGGGCAAGGAGAACAGGGGTAGCGGGCTTGGCACTCGTTTCCTAAACTTGGCTATGGAAGTAGCGGATGAGCTTGGCATCGACGTCCAGCTCATGGCTTACCCTACAAGAAACTATCAGGGCACCGAAAGGCAAAACATGGCTGCGGCCAAGAAGCTTGTAAAGTACTACCAGAAGTTTGGCTTTGTAGAGCGCTACAAGAGCGGTGAGTCAATGGTTCGCGTGGCGAAGAACAACCTTGACCAGCTAGACGCAGAGGAAACACAAGCAACACAAGACCTAGCTAAGGGAGTTAAGTCCCAAGCCATTGAGGCTACCCTTCAGTTTAAGACAGACACGGGACGTAACTGGAAGGTTCGTAGAGAGTTTAGCGATGAGAAACACATTCAGAACTTTATCAACTACATTGAGAAGAAGAAGGGTTACACCTTAGATGAGAGATGGACGCACCCCGCTCCTCCTGATGTAGACCCTGAATACGTTGAAAGACCAGATGTAAAGTCGCAGGAGATTGCGGTTGACATGATTTCTCAAGAGGTGCCATCAGACATGACCCGCTCTATTCAGGTAGCAAGGGTTATGAATACATGGGCCGACAGCCCTGTCTCTATAGATGAGAACGCTATGATTGAGCGGTTCTTGAACAACGTCTACGAAGAGGCCGGCTTCTACATGCTTAATAGAAAAGCAGACAGCTCTGGTATTACTTGGTACAAAGAAGACATCGAGTCTGCAAAGAAAAAGCTTGCCATCATCTATCCTGAGTTCAACACTGAGGAGATGCAGAGTGTGGCCATGGCGCTTCTTGCTGTGCTTTCACCGGGCAACTCTCCCAATGGGAACATGACTACCCTTGCTGCGGTCCTTAACTCTACATCAGCAGACCAGATTCCAAGAGGAAACTTTGCTAGAAACTGGGGAGGAGACAAGCAGAGCTTTGTAGACAAGAAAGGTAAGTCACTTGCCAGCGGTAGGATTGTTAAAGAAACCAAATCACACTTCTATGTTCAGGGTGTAGATGCCTTGGGCAAGGACAGCAAGTATCAAAGCGGTAAAAACTTCTTGGTGAAAATTGCCAAGAACAATTTGAAGGAGGGCTACCCCAAGCCAACAGGATTTACTCAGAGAGGTAAGATTGTGGCTACACAGCTTGACAAGCTTGAGTCTGTATTTAAGGACTTCGTCACCCCTAAGGCTGTCATTGACTTTCTTAAGAGCGACCAACCTATAGCAACCCTTCGTAAGTACAACCCAAGGGTTCCGGACACAGCGGGAAAGGTCAACAAGAATCCTGCTCCCGGTAGACGTAAAGGGGCTTACATCTTTGGAGAAAAGGTAGGTAGCTTCTTCTTGAATCTAGAGGGTATGGGTGAGTCCTTGACTGCTGACCTGTGGTTTAACAGAACATGGAACAGATACATGGGCACCATGATTGAAGGTGTCGTAGGTTCTGAGACAATCGTAGAGGTACCTCGCAGCGAAGCGGAAAGAAAAATCATGGCTCGCGCTGTAAAGGAGGCGGCTCAAACCTTGGGGTTAGAGGTGTCCGAGATGCAGGCTGTGATGTGGTACTTTGAGCAAGAGCTATGGCGCTCTATGGGGATGAACACACGGAGTGAGAATTACAACAACGCAATCGACGAGGTTGCATCAAGACTTGAATTAGACGATGCTACAAGACAAAGATTATCAGAAGCTGGTGTCAACCTTGACCCGGCTGAAAAAAGAAAAGCGCTTGCCGTCTCTAGAGCAGATGCTCAAGGTGTTAGCCGCTATGTCGAACGACAAGAGCCGGGGACCAAAGTAAAGGCACAGCCAATAGATGCGCTGCCAAATCCCGGGGAGACCCCCAATGCAACTTGGAAAATGCTTTCTGACGCAGGCATCTTGTTGCACGGAACCCCTGAGAGTTTTGCTGAGTTCGACGACGCAAAGGCATTTCGTCCTAATGCGCCCGGGCTGCATGGGCTAGGCACGTACCTTACAGGTAATGTAAAGAAGGCGGCTGCGTACGGGGAAAACGTCGTCTACATCGACTCAAGCGGGTTGAGGTTGGCCAACATGTACAACTTCCGAATGGGGGCTGTGGTGACTGAGACCTTGAATAGTATCAACAGAGGCGACGCAGAAAGCTACGTTGCAATCAAAGAGATTGCGAGAAACACCCGAAGGTCCCGCTTCCAAAGAACAGGCAAGTCTCTTGGTCTTGAGAGTATTATTGCCAGAAGCCCTGAGACATTTGTAGAGATGGTAATTACCGAGACTGCAAATGCAATGCGAGACGCTAATGTGCAGCTGGGTAGTGGTCAAACTACGATTGCCACACTGCAGAAGTTGATGTACGGCGACGACGGATTCGAGAGCCCTGCTGTTCAGGCCTTGATTAGGTTCTCAATGACGATAAACAGCACCGAGTCCGACGATGCAAGGTTTATTTCTAGCCCAGAGTCAAGGGCAGCTAGTTTGCTTACAGGCACCGACATGTCAGAAGCAGTACTTGTAGCTAGAATGGCGTTTGTAGAAATCATTCGCCGCTCTGGCTTTGACGGCTACTACTTCTCCAACATGCTAGACGTCGGCTATAAAGGCTACGCAAGCAGAGCAAAGGAAGGATTCCCTTCGCCCCCTACAACGATGGACCGATTCGGACGGCGCGATAAGTTCTTGGAGAGAAACACGGAAAAAGACCATGCTACAGACTCGTCCTTAGAGGTGGCTGGCATTGACGTTGGGTCACGCCGCACAGGGATTCAAGAGGCAGTCATTGTAAACACAGAAAGACTTAATGACCTTATCATCCCTGCGGACAAAGTTATTGAAGCTGCTCAGTCTAGAACGCAAGGCGAAGAAGGCACCACCAAAGCTCAAATTGTTGAGGGTTTGATTGATGACCAAGCTAAGGAAAACGAAGAGTTCCTTGCGTCTATTGACAGACCCGTGCCAGTGACGAATCCCGAGCAGCTAGGTAGAACAAGTAGAATCTTGCTAGACCTACAAGAGTTCTTCCAAGACAAGTTCGCTAAGGTTTTGTACGTGCAACGCGCAATCGAAAAGGGTCGTGGAAGACGTGTGTTTAGAGAGCAGGATTACGACATGGCTCTCGCTCTTATGGACGGTAGAGCAGCAGGTAAGATTAAATCTGTTGATGCCTTTATGCAGGATGTAGCTAAGTCATTGCGTATCAATAAGATAAGCCTTGATGATATCGGCCAGTTCTTGTATGCGATGCACGCTCCAAACAGAAATGCAGTGCTGGACTCTCGCAAGAAGAGCGAGCTCAAGAACATAGAGCAAAAGCTTTCTGACATGCAGGAGCAGCTCAAGGTCAAGGGCATGGAGGTGGGTGCTAAGAGAAAACTGGCAAAGCAAAGGAAGGAGCTTCAGCAAGAGTACGACAGAATCCAGAGGCAAATCGAAGAAGGCAACTTCTCCGGAATGACTAACGACGATGCCGCAAAGATTGTATCCGACCTTGACTCCGAAGGTATGCGCATGTTGTACAACAAGATTATGGATTTCCAGTCAGAGACTAGGAGGTTGATTGTTGAGTACGGCTTTGAGACGCAGCAGACAATTAACGCCTTAGAGAGCACGTTCCCCAGCTATGTACCGCTCAGTGGTTTTGCTGTAGACGAATCTCTTGACGCGGGCTACACGCACATGCACCAAGCCAGAGTCTTCAGTGAAATGAAGAGGGCTGAGGGTAGACAGACTGAAGCGGCTAACCCGCTCGACATGATTTTTGCAAGGAGGTATCAAACCGTTATGGTAGGAGAGAAGAACAGAGCCAATGTTCGCTTGTTGAACTTGCTTGCATCAAACCCTCAACCAGACTTGTACAAAATCTACGGGCCTAAAGACAAGGCCCCAATGTCTGAGTCTAAGATGAGGTCGGCTGACAGTCCTTTTGTAGAGGTAGTAGTCGGAGCCAAGTCTTTCTTTATTGAGTTTGCTAACGAGGGTATGGCAAGGGCTGTTAACGGACAGAACGTCTTGACCGTCGGGGACAACAAGGCTGTGCAAAGAATCTATCAGTTCATCAGAACCTTCGGTAGGTTCATGTCTGCCAGTTTTACAAGCTACTCTCCCGACTTTATGGGGGCCAACTTCGTACGTGATATCCAGACTGGTGTGATGTCGTTGATGGCAGAACAAGAGATTGTAGGAGGGCAGGCTTTTGGTGTAAACATTGTAGGCGATGCGGTTAAGGGTGTTCGCCCAGCATTCAGCTACTTGGCTAAGACAGTGGTGGGGCAGGTTGACACTAGCTCGGACCCTCTGTCTAAGTACTGGCAGGAATATCAGGACGAAGGCGCAATCACAGAGTGGCCCTACCAGCGCAGCCCCGACCAATACAAGGATGACATTGACGTCATCGTAAGGATGTCCAACAAAGAGCAGTCCGCCGCGATTACAGCCAAGAGAGCGGTAGCGGCTTTGGACAGATACGTCGGCGGGACAAACCAAGCGATTGAGAATGCAACAAGATTCTCTGTGTTCGTTGCAGCAAGAAAGGCTGGCATAGATGCAGAGCAAGCAGCGTTCCTAGCAAAAGAACTCACCGTAAACTTCAACAGAAGCGGAGCAGGGGGGTCAGTGGTTAACAGCTTGTACCTCTTCTTCAACGCTGGCGTTCAGGGTACAGCCAAGTTCTACAGAACACTATCGTCTCTGCAGCAGATTCCTGATGGCAGGGGTGGATACTACAAGAGACTTAACTCTGCTCAGAAAGCGGCAGCCGGTATGACGATGTTTGCTTTCTTTCAAGCAGCACTCAATGATGCCTTCGGGCCAGAGGATGATGACGGAAGAACATTCTACGAAAAGATTCCTGACTACGTCAAGGAGCGCAACATGCTTTTTGTAAATCCATTTGCTAACAAGCCAAAGGGTCGTGAGGCTAAATGGGAGGACTACTACTTCAAGGTTCCTCTGCCCTACGGATACAACATCTTCCACAACATGGGGGCAGCTACGTACGATGTGACTATGGACTACAGGAGCCCGGGCAATGCAGCTATGTTTATGACTAGCGGTGTAGTAAACAGTTTCGTGCCTGTGTCGTTTGGTCAATCAAGTAGCTTTGACAAGCAGACCTACAAGGCCCTGACGCCTACTATGGCTAGACCCTTTACGGAAGTAGTCATCAACGAGAACTACTTTGGTACTCAAGTTTACAAGGAGCCATTCCCCGGGGAAGAGGTTGCGGATGCTTCGCTTTCGAAGCGAGGACCTGAGTGGTGGAAGGATACGTTTAAGTTTATCAACGAAGCCACTGGCGGTAATGAGTTTGAGTCAGGAGCTCTTGACGTAAACCCAGACAAGCTGTGGCACATCGGGGCCTACTGGACTGGTGGTACAGGTAAGTTCATCGACCGAACAGCGAACATAGGTAGAGCTGCTATGGGTTATGATGACGACAGGGACTGGAATCCTAACGACTTCCCTCTCGTAAGAGTGTTCTTGGGTAGTCACAGCGAGTTCCAAGACATGGCTGACTACTACAAGTTCCGCTCAGATGTAAACGCAAAGGCCAAGGCTGTCAAGGAAGGCGTAGTTGGTCAAGACACCAAGGGATACGAAAGCGTAAACGTGCTAAAGGATATTGGTTTCAAAGTGGACAAGCAGCTTAGACAGGTCAGAAAAGACCTTGACTACGCCAAGAAGAATATGGAGGAGCCAAAAAGAACTAGAGTAATCAACGACTTAGAAGAGAGCAGAAGGATGCTTCTTCTTAACTACAACAAACAATATTTGAAATATGTCAAAGGAAGGACGGACCTCGATTAAAGAAACCAAGCTAGGAAGCTGGTTGAAAATTGCAGCACCTAATATTTTAGACAAGGTGGCTGACTTGTTACCCGACAAGGGTGGACTAGGGATTGTAAAGAACCTACTCGACAACGATAGCAATGTCGACCCCGAGGAGGCACGCGCTCGCATTGATGCTGAGGTGAGGTTTCAAGAAAACGTAACTGACCGATGGAAAGCGGACATGAGCAGCGACGTAAAACTTGCAAAGCTTATCAGGCCAGTAACCTTGATTTGTCTCATGTCAATGTTTATGGTAACTATGGTGCTGGATAGTATTGATAGTCTGCCATTTAACGTAAAAGATTCCTATGTATCTTTGCTTGAACTCCTGATGCTGACTGCATTTGGTGCATACTTTGCCGGTAGAACAATCGAGAAAAACAAAAGATGAACGAAGAAGATTTCGACAGCTGTAGCTTCCTTGACCAAGACAAACTCAAGAAGCAAGAAGACAAGATTGAGTCAGGCGAAATCACCTGCAACATCGAAAACCCAGAGCACTGTGAATCTTGCAGCGGATAAGGGGTTAAGGCTTCTACTGACATGCTTTCTTTTAAGCGTAGCTACCGTCGCTCAAGGACAGTGGCTGCGATTTTCTACGCTATACGGTAGCCTTAGTGGTAACGCTCCTCTTGTAGAGAACTCTAGGTACAGAGTCAATGGGGTAGCTGGGTCTGGGTATCTTGAAGAGATTACCGAGGTCAACAAGGCCAACTACATCTTTACTGTAGGGCTGCGTAAGCTTGCAAGGTTTGACTATCAAGTCAAGCAGGGGCAGTTTTACACAGGACAGGAGAACGAGATTAGCGATGAGGCTACAGTCTCCAACGCCCCCGGACTAGAGTACCTTCTAGAGTACTCCGCCGTACGCAATAGAGGCGATGTCTTTACACAGCAGGAATACAGGGTTCGATACATCAGTGACTGGTTTACCGTTAGAGGTAGCTACATTCAGAACGGACTGGTCAACCTAAAGTATACGCAAGCAGAAGCTAGGCTTCGCAAAAGGTTTGGTGACTTTGATGTCACCTTTGGTGCAGCACACAGAGCTCACCCGGTATACGGATACTCCCCTATCGAAGCGTGGTTTGATGACCCAGCCAACAAACACTGGTGGCAACTTGCCAATGAGTTTGGATTCTACAGCGACGACAACGAGGTGTGGAAGTTGAATGGAGATGTCGTTGCTCAATCCGACGTAGAGTTCTACGGGTATCACTTCGGAAGAATCGTAAACGATTACAACAGAAGAGAGCTTAACGAGTTCGGACTACAGCAAGAACTATCTGCGGTGCTAGGAGTCGACTACTACAAGTACACGGACCAAGCATGGATTCATAGCTGGTGCTCGCTGTACTCTATGCACAGAGGGCTATCAGAGTTTTCTTTTGAGTACGAAGACATGATGAATATGGAGTGGGATGCAGGGTTGGTGGTTGGAGCAAAGCTTAACAATCATCTTAGTATATTTGTGGAAGCCAGACACTTACAGTACTGGCAAATAAATTCTTACTCAGGCCGAGCTGGCCTTAACTACTTATTCTTTTAACCATGGCAAAAGTCGGAGAGAACACAGAGGTTACCCTAGACCTTAAGACGTTGGGGATGGTAGCTGCTGGAGTAGGTAGTATGGTCGCCATGTGGTTCTCACTTCAGTCTGAGATTTCTTTGGCCAAAGAGCTACCAAAGCCCAATGACCCTGAGATTACACGCATGGAGTTTGACATGAAGGACCAGCTGGTTCGTCAAACAATCATGAGCACACAGGAAGATGTTACCGAAATGAAGGACGACATCAAGATGATTAAAGAAAAGCTGTATGAGTAAGCTGCTATTTCTTTTGCTGATGCTTCCGAGTGTAGCGTTTGCTCAAACCGCAATAGAACTGGAGGACCTTGAGGCTAAGAAGTCTAAGGGTATTACTGTGGTTGAGTTCTGGGCTGGCTGGAACGCCTCCAACAAGGTTAGCTTTCTTAAGCAGTTGAAGGACTGCAGGGCATACCGCATGTGCATTGACACACACCCTTCCGCTGTAGGGCAATACAGCATTAGCAGTGTACCTACGCTAGTTGTCTTTGACAATGGGGCTGAGGTACTGCGATTCAACCCTACCATTATGATGCAGCTTGCTGCTACCAAAGAAGAAATCCAGTCGGAGATAGACGACATTATTCTAAAAAAGTTTCAATGATGAAGAAGCTCATTTCTACCATCTCTACAGCGTTCGTGTTTGCCTATGCAATGGCACAACCCAACCTTACTCCTGTATTCGTGGAGTGCTCACCCGGTGATTACCCTGATGAAATTTCGTGGGAGATTATGACATGCGACAGCATGGTTCTGTTGGGCGGTGGCGCACCATACTTTGGTGCAGCCCTGATGCCCGACCCAGACAGGTTCATTATCCACATGATGGACACCTATGGTGACGGATGGAACGGTGCCTACTTGACTGTAGACACGGTGTCGTATGGGTTCTTGTCTGATGTAGACTGGATTGATTCGCTCGGTACATGGCCGCAAGACAACCCCGAGCAATGGGTTACCGTTGGATGCAACGACCCTATCACTGATGTGCGTGAGATTACACAGGAGCCATTCGTTCCTACACGCTACTACACCTTGCAAGGACAGCAGGTACCACTACGCGAGAGAGGGTACTACATCGCCACTGACGGCGTGCGCTCTCGCTTGATTTACAGAAGAGAAGAATAACTTATATTTGCACTATGGCAAACGAAAAATACAGAAAGAAGGGTAAAGTTAAGGGTCTCCTCAAAGACCTTGAGCAAGAAAACTACGTATACAAAGACAATTACTCCAGCCCTTACTGGAGTCATAACGCGGCGCCAGAGAAAATGGACAAGAAAGGTTTTGTGGGTGACCCCATGTCCAATCAATTAACAAAAGACCTGCAGCAAATTAGCCGAGGAAGCATGGGTGACATGCAGTTGAAAGCTCAAGGTTCTTCCTCAGCGGAGTTCATGAAGACTCTTCAGAAGACTCATGAGGTGCCAAACCCAGCTCTTGGTACAGTGACTAAAGACTTCAGCGCAGTGGGTGACCGCGAAAGAAGTTACAGCGCTGGCAACCCCGGAGACTTAAAAACCAAGAAGAAAATGGAAGACATGCAGAAGGGCGGGATGATGTACGAAGAAGGCGGAGAGTTGAAGTCCAAAGTCATGAGCATGCTCGATGGCATGAAGGACATGCCTGCTGAAGCCGAGGTCGTCAAGATGATTGTCGAAAAGCACGGCGTATCAGAAGACCAAGCCAAAGCCATGATTGCTGAGTACAAGAAGAGCAAGATGGGTATGGGAGGTAAAGCCGAATACGAAGGAGGCGGAGCCATGAAGATGATGCGTGACCCAAAGGACATGATTGGCATGGCCATGGGAGGTGCAAGGATTATTAGCTGATAGACTCAAAGAAGTCTTCATCTAAGTCCTTGATGGGGAGGATGAACTGCTCGTAACAGTGGCGGTTCACCTCCTCTTTCTCTTTGGCGGTAGTACCTCGCCCAATGTTGTGAGCTTGATACGAAGCGTTACTACTCAGTAACTGGTCTATTTGTCGCCTCAAGCAGCGACAGTTCCGATAGCGTCTTTTCATGTGATGGGTTTAGTAGTGAGATAGGGAGCATGATGAGCTTCATAAAGCCCGTACCCTCCTCGTTGACTAGTACATTGACGGGAGGTGTCCAGCCATTGACGTTGCCTACGCCGTGCATGACGGGCTTGCGGATAGGGAACCTCCTGTCTTTGTGATTCTTCCATAGGTAATCACGAAGCTTCTCCAGCTCAAAGGTGTATGCGATGTGAAGCTTTTCTTTGTTGCGCACAATGTACACTAGGTACTTGGCGTCAGTCTTCATGATACCACAAGGCTTCTTGCCTTTTGCAGTTTCGTATTCTAGAAATAGATTGACTGACTCACCTCTGCGCTCTGCCCAGTAGTATGCTTTGAGGTCCATCTTGACTTCGTAGTACACGCCTGTCGTCTTGTCAAAGATATCCCAGTTGCACTTACCTTCTGAGATAACAGAGTCACCGCCCTTGGCGTTTAACCATGCAGCCCAGAGCTGCTCCCCAAGGTCACCAACCTGCATGTCTGCAAGAAAGTCCTTGCTCATGAGTGGTTGTATTCGAGGCACGCATCCTTGATGGTTGCCACCTCGATATTTACTCTCATGCGGAAGTCCTTGACTAGCTCTGCCACGTCCTCTGATGAGGATATGGGATTGCCTGTGTCATTGTGGAGCTCCTCATACAACTCCGTTGTGAGTCTCTGAATCTCCTGAGTGGAGAAGGAGTAAACTTCACTTAGCTTTCTTAATTTCATCCTTGATGATTTGAATGACTTTGTCTACTTGTTTGCTGTTCTTAGGCACGAACAACATGTAGTCGCCATTCCCCGTCTCAACCATCTGCTTAAGGAACAGCTTCCATCTAAGCGGGAACCCGTGCTGAGCACGCTGATATCCCTTGGTTTCAATGATGAACTTGTGCTCGTGAGAAACAAAGTCCGGGGTATACTCCATCTTCCTGACCATCTTGCCCGAGTAGTCTATCATGTCAGGCCTCTTGTTGGTTGACTTGAAATAGATACCGGGGTAGATGAACTTCTCGGTGAGGAGGAAGCTCTCAGGTTCGTACTCGAACTTGAGCTTAGCTTTCTTTAGCTTATCGTAGCAGTCAACCTCAAGACCAGACTTGAGCTTCTTGCCACCACGATTCATGCTTTTGCGCCGTGCCATGTGGCAAAGCTACGCATTGTTAGTCAGGAATGGTGGCTTGTTTACCAACACTCAATTCACCAAGGGACTTGAACAGCTTGGGTCCGGGAGATACAAAGTTAAACCCAGACTGCTCTTGACTGAACTCAAAGCGCAAGGGGAAATCGAGTGGGGTAGGGTGCCCGCCTGTCTCAGTCATGCGAACCTTACGTACGTGCATCTCTACGGTACGCCTGTCGCTCCACTCCTGTGCTTGAATCTTTCTGTGTAGGGTGATGAACCCGTCAGCCCTGTTGACAAACTTACCTCCACCCTCTGTATCCTCAGCGTACGGAGCGATAGGTAACCCATCATCTCCCTTACGGCGCTGCGCCTCTGTGAAGGCGTGGGCATTGACCCACATGGCAACCTGATTCTTGACGCTGAAGGTGAGGAACTCACTGGCTGCCTCGTAGTGGTACTCGTGGGTGCTGATACCTCGAGCAGCACTCATGTCAATACGCAGGGCATTGTATGGGTCTATGAGCACACCGTCTAACCCCTCGTACTTGATGAGCTTTTCAGCAAAGACCAAGATGTCCGTGTGACTGTAGTTTTTGTGGTTGTCAATAAAGGTGAAGTGCTTGTTGACCCAGTCGTGTGCTGTAGTAAGCTCCTTGTGGTTCATGCGTTTGATAGGCATGTCCATGCAGAACTGCATCAACTTAATCTTGTTGGCCCACGTAGGGTTCTCTGCGCTGTACACCAGCCACTTCCATCCGTGCAGCATAGAGGATGCCACCATCAGCCACAGCGTAAAGGTAGTCTTACCCACGTTGCTGTGCCCGTTAATCATAAGGAACTCTTTCTTGAACCTGAAGTACTCGTTGAACTTCTCGTTCTCTGTCTCGAGGCCTAGCTTAATCTGACCCGTGACATACTTCTGAATCCACTCGTAGTCCTTGTCGTCCGAGGCAATGAATGACATGTCTCCGTCGTTGATTCTCATCTCACGTCGGACCCTCTCTAGCTCTCTGGTAATCTCTCCGATAGGTGCAAGCCTACCCTGCTCTATCCCATCTACGATTGTCTTCTTGGCCTGCCCAATGTCAAGTGGGTTGCGTGCTTCTATCTCTCGAACAAGAACACGGAAGGCCTCCTCTTCTTCTACCCTACCGGCTGCTATGAAGCCACCGATAAGGTAAGAGGCACGGACCAGTGCTGCATGCTTACCGCCCTCGGGGGCGTACCGAATCATTTGAGCCGCTATCTGTAGCTTCTCGTAATCAGTACGCCCCTTTGCCTCGGTAGGTTCTGGCTCTGCACGCTGTTCGGATAGAAGGCCACCAAATCGTGATGGCTCTTCGTTAATGCAAATGCTGTCGTCGTAAGACTCGAAGCACGCACGGGATTCGTTGATGCCTGAGGGGTCAGCCTCAAGCCCATGCTTTCTACTGAAGTAATCACAGAGAGAACGGAAGTGGTCGCGGTGTCTCTCGGGATTGCTAATCTCTACGATTGCCTTGATGCCGTCACCACTAGGTGATGTCCAACACGCCATGACGTGCTCATCAAATGCAAGCCTAGACTTAGCTTCCTCTACGTCTCCAACGTGGTCGAAGTCCAAGACGATGATGCCGCTATGCTTTTGAAGCGACTCATCCTTGCGCTCCTTGAACCTACCACTCCACAGTACAATAGGCAGTTGCTTCTTTGCATCCTTGTTGCCTCCTCGTACTAGGTCAATCTTCTGCTTCTGCTTGCCAGATTGGATGCGTTGCAGTGCTGTTTCCACTGTGATGTACAGCGGGTCCTTGTTGTAAAGGTCTTCGAATATCGTTACCACTTGTCTCATGTTTCATGTTAATCCTCAATAATACCAAGTATCCCATCAAGTCTAGGAGTGTGTCTTCGTCGACATCATCAGTACCCCAGTTCTTGATTCTGTTCAGCTTGTCATCAATGCGAACCAGCAGCTGCTCGTGAGCATTTGCCTTGCTAAAGATACGGGAAGGACTGAGTGCGGCATTGCCATACCTCTGATTTTTTTCAGTAAGCAGGGCTGACACCTCTAAACAAACTCCTTTGACTTCGCGTACAAAGTCACGATGATTCCAATGATTCGACATATTGTTTGATGTTGTCTTTTAATCTCATACCCATAGATGTATTGCCCACCTCCATGTGATAGATACAGCTTGCTGTTTCTCTAAGCATCTTGTAGAAAGAGAAGTGTTGGCTGTACAAATCAGCATTCCTCAGGTAGTAGCACACGCTGCTGTGGTCTTTCTCTAGGCACTTGGCAATAGAGACTACCGTAAAGAAAGGTTGCATCGCATCTGCAAATGCCACCCTGAGGATGACGTTCATCTGCACTCTGCTCTTAGGCTCGTATTCATAGTCGACAGCCTGATAGTAGGCATCGCGTACTTGAGCAAGCTCACTGAGGTCACCCCTCTTGACTACGTAGTTTGGAACCCACCCTTTTTTTGGAGAGGATTTCTTCAATCTTGATTTCGACTTTGCCATCGTATCTGTTTCCGTAATAAGAGCGATACATCCGGTCCCATGTGTGACCCCTAAGGATGTCTTCAGGTTTCTCTGCGCTGGTAACAGCCCAGTCCGTCTTCGTGTGCTCGGTGAGTTTCTTCTTGCCCTTGGTTACGCGAAGCTTCAGCTCGTAGTAGTAGATGTTTCTCATGACATGAAGCGGGGAAGACGCCTAACCCTAAGCGCCTCCCCCTAATCAACATGAAACAGTTTACCTCTTAGAACGGAACGTCCGAGGATTTGGTTTGCTTGGGGTTGTCAGCACGAGGGTCGTACACTGATGCCCATGCGTTGGCTCTTGAGAAGCGCTCCTTGTCTGGAGTCAATACGACTGAGACATAGACTGAGCCTTTCTCTGTTGCATACTTCTTCATCTCCTCCAACTCGGCAAGGGTAAACTTGAGACGAGCGGATGATTTGACCTGTGTTACATCGCCGATGAACACGCGGTCTGTGGTTGGTTTGTTATCCATGTGAATAAAATGTTGAATTAGATTTCGTCATAAATGTAGTCATCAACTACGGGTTTGTCAAGGAAAAGCCAATCTTTTATTTTCTCTACCGCCTGTTCAAACTTGAACTTGCCTCGAGCGATTGTCTGTTCCGATGCTTTGTACACAGCGATTGGGTAGGGGTACGTCTTCTCCTGAGCGACCCAGTAGAACTCGTCATTACCGGCAACCTGTGTATAGATGTAGGCTTGAATGTCATACGAGAACTTGTTGACATCGTACCTGAATCCAGACAGGGAGCGCGTGCTCTTGCTGTCTGCTACATACAGTCCTTTGCAATCAAAGAAACCGCGTACGGGGATGTCCTCAATGAACTCGTTGAACTCTAACTGGTACTCGCCTTTGAGATACTGGTCTTTTACTCCAGAGTCTATGAGGCGCTTGACCATGTAGTGCGCTGTCTTCCAATCTGATTCATCAACCAGAGTCTTCTCGCTCTCAATAGCCTCAGTCTTTAGCTGTGCTACTGCTGCCTTGTACTCGGATGAACTCTTCGGGTTCTTCAGGGACTTGACCCTGTCACTCATCTTCTCCATGACTTCATCATGGTTGATGACTTGATAGGTATCCTTAGCCTTCTGAGGCTCGAAGAGCATCAAGTCATACATGGACCCGAAGTAGAGAGCTGGAGATTCTTTCTTGAGCTTACCCTTCATGTACAACTCGAAAGCACGCATGTCATTGAGTGCATGCTTCACTGAGCTGTACGAGAGATAAGACTTAGCTGTCTTCTCCTGAAGCTTGATTGAAAACTCCATTACTTCTTCTTACTCTTCGCGCCTTTAGATACGACGGTCTTATTGACTGTCTCGAGAAGTTCGGAGTCTTGGTCGGGACTAAAGCTGTACTTCTCCACGGACATGGCGTATGCCTGCTGTGGATTCTTAGAGTTCTGAATGAAAGCGACAGCCTTATCCATTGTCTCCTCGTCTGCCTTAGGTTTGCTTTCTACCTTAGCTACAGGCTTGGCAGGAGCACTAGCTTTGGGTGCTGATGTCCTACCATGTGTGTTGGTAGAGTCGCTGTCCTTCCCATCGTCGATGCAGAACAGACCATTGAGTGCGTACTTCCTCGCATAGGATGATGCTGCTCCAGTTACTTGCGAGCCATCCATGCCCTTCTTGTTTTCTTCTTCTCGAGCAAAGCCTGAGGCAGAAATCTCTCCTTCCCCGTCTGATACGACAGCAGTAGCATGTACATATACACGCCCTCCTGTCTCGACCATTGTGTCACTCATCACGAGAGCCAGCCCGTGTTCAGTAAGTAGAGGTTTTAGAGATTCTACAATGTCCTCGCACGAGCGATACTTGTATTTACCAAAGGAGTTGAATTGTCCCTTGGGTGCTTTCAGACGTGACTGTACGTCGGATAGCTTGTGAATGATTGTTTTCATGTGAAATAGAATTGTGTTGTTCTTGATATTGTGTTAAAGTTCGTAACAATTTCTGACAAAATCAAGGTTTCGATAGGTAAATGATTCGGAAAAGTTATCAACATACTACAGACTGTCGATGAATATCCACTTGATTACCAGTGAGATATACAGTGCAGCGATGAGCTTGATTGCGACAACTCTCCTTGACCATTGCTCCTCACTCATCCGTGTGTTCTTGAACGATTCTCATGAGCTTGAAGTATAGGTCTCCGCTTACGTTGTCGTCAAACAACAGCTTTGACAAAGCAATGACAGCGCCCTTGCGCTCATCAGTAGACAACCGAGTTGATTGGCTGCTCCTGATTCTGACTTGCGTCATCTTAGCGCAGACAGATTCGGGTGAGCGACCGATGATACTGGCAACCTTTGTTACCTGAGGTTGATTGAATGTTAGCGGGACATCGGATGTGATGTGCTGCTTTGCGATGGTCACTTCATTGTTTGACCAGCGTCTCTTGGAATTAGACATGTGATTTGGATTAGAATTAAACATAGATTTCTTTGTTGGATTTGACGTCCCATATACACTTCTCACCTAGGACCCTGCACCTGTCAAGGGCTTCGTCCATGTCAGTAAAGCGCTGTGATATGTCGACTTCGGTTTGACCCTGCTTGTTGTCCCATGTACCTACGTACATCTGAGGTCTCAGGGTGTGTTGCTTTAGCCTACTGATTGCAGTAGCCTGTACAGCCCAAGCGATAGCGAGCTGACTCATGTACTCCTGACGTGGCACCTGTATCTCAGGAAGGTTCATCGCACCCATCACAGGGTCGTAGACCGACTGAACGAATACAGTTTCGGCAAGGTCGTTCCTGCCAACCATGAACCCGTCAAGGGGCACGTCGCCACTCCACGGCGAGACCGTAGAGCCACCGTACATACACTGCATGTAGCAGGCTTTGTACATGGATTGCTTACTCTGAGATTCCATAGAGATTGGTTTTGTACACAAGCATCAAAGGGATAACAGCGTCGTCCTCGTTGTCAGAGATTTCGCTTGTCCAGTTGGGAGCTTTGTGTGGGTTGTAAGTATACTTGCTGTCTGTCTGCGACAACAGTATCCTAGGGATATGGTCGCCAGTTATCTCGTGGAAGTCATCGAACTCAATCCACGCACAGACAGTCTTGTTCATGCCGTCATGAATCTTCTTAGCTACCGTGCCGTGGTTGCGTAGTCTACAGTTGTGTAGTAGGGCCACGAAGTCATCGGGTTTGCGGTAGAAAGTGTCGAGTGCAAACTTGCCTACGGGAGACATGTGCTTGAGCTGCCACTTCTTGTAGTTCCTGCCACGAGCTAGGTGGTATCGTAGCTTGTAGTAGCTGTTCATACCTCGTAAGCTTTGGCATTGCCTATGACGCCGCCTTCAGGTGATAGCACGAATAGGTCTGACGTACCGTGTAGGGCTTGAATGCTGTAGCCCTTCCACTCTGCTGGCATGTTTGATAGCCACACCATAGTGGCATAGTCCTTGCCGTCGTCAGACCAACCGACAAGGAACCGTCTTTGATTGTATTCTTCCATTACTCTTTTGATTTGATGTCATCTAGAATCTGTTCTTCCAACGCGGCAAAGTCCATGAGGTCTACGAGCTGAAAGTCTGTGATGTCAATGGGCTCTTCTGGCACCACGTTAGGCTCTACAACTGGGCGTGTGCTGTGCAGGTAAACCCTGTCTACCTCTACGTACTCGGGATTGCCGGGGTCAACGTCGCTGTCAGGTCGGTACGGATTGTGCTCGTAGGTGACATAGACAACGTACTGATTGACAGTGTCTTCGTGTAGTGTGTACTGCTCCATGTTGATAAAGTTAGTATTTGTCCTGTTGTTTTGCAAGTTTTTTATCGTGAAATTCACGAACAAGATTCTTTGACAGGCCACGCAGGGTGTTGATTTGCCTGTTGACTCTGCCGTTAAACTTGAATTGATTGACGGGGTCTTGCTCGTGCTTGGAAAGCTGTGCCGCCCTGCCGATGTGCATGGCATTGCAGAGAGAGATGAATGCTTTGTTGGCCAACTCGATGCGAACCCTAGCGTCGGGCACGCCCTCTTTGTTGGGTACGCGCTTGATGATTAAGCCTTCTGCTTCTAGTGGTTCTCCCTTTGCGGAACGTTTGATTAGATTGAAAATCATGATGTAATCTTTTTGAGTGTGTCAATAACGTGGTCTAGAATCTCACCGTCACTTAAGTGTTCGGTGGTTGGTGATAGTATCAACTCGAGTAGTTCTTTGAGTTGTTCATTGGTCGTCTTCATTGTCTGTAAATTTTGGGGAGTTCTCCATGATGTACTTGGCAACCATCTCTTCGATGTCGTCTGCAACACTATCTAGGTGGTAGTGGTCAAGCTCGTACTCGTTGACGAGAAGGCTAGACAGGAGTTGGTACCCACTCAAGGTGTGTCCAACCTCATCTCTGAATCCATGGTTGGCATTGAAGCATTCGCTTACTCTGATTCTGATGTTTGATTCGTCACTCATTGTCTTCGTTTTCTAGTCGGTAAAGGGTGTCTAGTACTACTTGCAAGTCGTACTTGATGTCCGCCACTTTGTGGCAGAGGTCTTCGATGATTTCTTTTTTAGTCATTGTGGATTTATTCATTGTCTTGCTTTTGAAGTTCGAGGTATTGGTCTGCCCTCCAGATGATTTCTCGCTCTGAGATTTGTACGAAGATGTCGAGCATGGATGTCTCGACGTGAACCCTTCCGTTCTCTTCGTATGCGTTGATGTCGAATCGCTTGAAGCATTCGAGGCAATCTTGTAGCATGGTCTTGTAGTCATTAGTCGTGGATTTATTCATTGTTCGTTCTTGATTGGGCAGAGCCGTAGCTCGTACATGGTCTTGTAGTCAAAGGCATCCATTGGATTGGATGTTTCGGTGTTGAATCGAGTCATCTGGATAGGGTCCAACGTGAAGTCGTACAAGTCTTCGTGTAGCTCGGTGTCATGCACCTCGATTACTACCTCTGCGCTGTCGGGGTATTTCGAGAGGAGGTCAAGCAGTTGTTTCTTAGTCATGCCTTGGCGATTAGTTCTTCGTCAATCATCTCTTCGATGATGTGGTTGATGATGCGGTCGATGACGTCGTCGCCGTTGGCACCCCACGAGATGCTCCCGTAGTTGACGGTGGGCAGCCAATCCTTGAACTCCCTGTAAAGCTTGGGCGGTACGTGGTAGGCGAGGTAGTCTACCAAGTCCTCGTAGTACGAGTCCATCTCGCGTACGATGGTGTCCTCACCCCAATCGTCGACGTCCTCCCACTCACGCCACAGGTTGCAGAACCCGTTGTTGTAGTAGTCGTAGCCGACCCGAGAGATTGCACGCAGTGCTTCGGGTAGTCCATCATCTGCTTCACCTGATGCGGGGATGAGTGTTTTCCATGCTTCTTTGTACTCGGTTTGGTACTTGCCTTTGTTGTCCCAATAGGACGTGGATTGTTTGTCTTTCATATTGAAATGTGTTCTATGTTTTTGTCGTATGCGGCAGCGAATGCTTCGACGTCGACCTGATGTAACCTGATATAGATTGATTGGTACACGGGTGGGTCGCCATCAATAAGCACTTGCTTTGATTGCACACAAACTGTTGGTGCGCTGTCGTAAGAGGAGTCGTCACTCGTCATTACGATGTCCGCCTCGGAGTGTCCGAGAGCTTGGATGTACAGCAGCGCTTTCTGTACTTGGGTTGGTCTTACTTGTTTCATTCTCAGTGGTTTACTTAACGGCAAATGGTGCGAGATAGGCGAGCCACGCAAGTAGCGCGAACCATCCTAACATCGAAAGCCATAGCCAAAATTCAGGATTCAGTCTGTTGCGTTTCATTGTCTGTTGATTTGATTGGTCGTTGGATGTATGAATCAATGCAGGCGTTGAGTTCGTCGTCGTCCATTCCAAGGAACTCTTGGACTGCCTTAACGTCATCTTGAGCTACATTTTGGAATTGGATGTGGTCCGTCAGGTCATCGGCGTCGATGGTCAGCGTGCCCTGTAGGTCTACGTAAAGGCCGTTATCACAGATGTGTGAGTACACGTCGTGTTCGTAGTCACTCATCTCGTTCTTGACGTACGATGTTTGATGGGTAGCACCATACCCTGCACCAATCAGGAAGACCTTGCGTAGCACTGGCCAATCGACAGCCAAGCCATCGTTGTTGCGTAGCTTCTCTTCGAGGGTCGCAATTATTTCTGCTTGCTCGAGGATGACGCGTTGAACTTCTTGACAAAACTCTGCACGTTCGTTTGAGACGTCTTTCTTGACTTGTGCCTGTGCCAAGATGTCTTTGATTGATTGTTCCATGATGTATGGGATTAAATTAGTTGAGTGGTAGCGTGTCTACCTTGATTCCGAAATTACCGTCCGACTCGAGCCACCCATCGTCGATGAGTGCCTGTGCTGTTCGTACGTAGTGGCCTTGGAGGTCCCAAGCCATACCTGTCTTGACTAGTTCAGAGAACAGACGAAGCGTTCCCCTGTCGTCAAGGTGTCCGCACTCGTAGTCGATGAGGCGGCTTGTTACGTTGTACTTGTGTGAGTATGTCATAGGTCAATGATTACGCCCTTGTCTTCGAGGGCTTTGATGATGTAGTCAGGGAGTTCGAAGCATCCGTCGTACCCAACAAGGCGGACCTTGCCGTCGTCGTCGTGTTCGGTTTCGAGTACACCCCCTGCATAGAAGCGGTCGCCTCCTGTTTCGAGGTCGTAGGTCTCATACCACCCGCCCGTTCCGTGGTCGGGGTCAATGCCGATGGTGGTGTCCATCTCTACGTTCTCGGCTCGGTCGGTGTCGATGTCATAGGCCGTGGTCATTGCCACGTGTGGTAGCGTGGTCTTGAAGTCTTGTGTAAATTTCATTGCTTGATGATTTGAGCAAGGGCATTTTCGATGCTGTCTTGCAGGTCGAACGTGTCTTGTGTGTACTCCCCGTTCACCTCACGAACGTCGTCGCTAAGGAGTTCAGGGGCTTGGTCGAGCAGATGCTCTGTGACGAGGATAGCCACGTCACGGATTTCGTCTTTTGTAAATATCATTGTGGTTCGATTTGGTCACAAAGGAATACGAGTTCTTCGATGCAGTGGCTAACGTGTTCAGCGTTAGATTCAAACTCATCGTCAGACATCATACTAACGATGCCCGCAAAGGCCTTGACGTCCTTGGGTACAAGTCTGGCCGCTCGGTTGAGCTTGGTCAGGTTCGCACCGAAGTGGAAGTCATTGAGGAAGAGGACTGACGCACCTACAGGCCGTGAGTCGAAATTGTCTTTCACCATAGTTTAAGAGTTTTGGTAGTATGAAACGAGAAGGCCGAAGATGAAGAGGAGGGCAATGCACAATACGTACAAAGCCACTCCGTAGTCCGTGGGTTCAAGGTGAATCATTTGTTCTGCTTAAGGAGTTCGATACGCTCCACCTCGTTAGCCTCAAGCATATAGTCCTCCCACTTCTTGGAGAAGCTATCAATCTGCCACTCCTCCGTGATGGTGACGGCCATAGCATCGAGGAACGTGTGGTCCTCCTTGAAGGTCCGTACGTGGATGGTGATGACAGGGGTGGAGGGGTTCCAATGGTCCCAACGCATCGAGGGAGAGTGTCCCTTCATCGTGAGCCAATTCATTGCATTCGAGATGGTTTGAGCCTTCTCAAGGCTGTAAACTACATTGTCCATAGTGTATGGGGTTTAAGGTTTGATGCAGACCCCCGAAGGGGTTTCGTCCATTCAGGACTCGTCAGTGCATCTTGATTGGGCCGTGGTGGCCTTTGGGGAGTAGGTGTCCATACTTGCACATCTTGTCAGCGCACCGCTTTGCGGCTACTCCTGTTTCTACACCTCGGTCGAGGTCTTTGCTCATCTCACGGAGGATTTGGAAATTGGTCATCTCTATTGAATTAAGGTTTGAGGTGCAGGGGGAGTCGAACCCCCGACGTGAATCCTTTTCATAACACGTCCTCCAAGTACACCTAACGATGAATCAGGCAGTCAACTCCGCAACCATATCACCTGCAATCTGCTCCTCAAGGCCTGCAAGCAGGTCCTCGACAGACACCTCTACAGGTTGCTCGAGCAGGAACTCCACCACAGCACGGATGCGGAGGGCGAAGGCACGCTTGGCCTTGGGTGTGTGGCCTACCTTGAAGGTGGCCTGCAGACGCTCCTCGATGTCACGCATATCAATCGTGGTCTTGCCCACATTGAACTTGAGCAGGACAGGATGCGAGAGGTTGGCGAAGCGAGCACCCGTCTGCTTCTGCAACGAAAGGTAGCGGAACAAGCGGTTGAGCATCGTGCCTACGACGACGTCGCGCTCTGTCTTGGAATTGGTAGTCAACTCGTAAGACATAGTGAAGTGGTTGGACAGGGCAACTTCGTTGTTGCCGCGAGTAGTGTTGAAGGCCTGAAAGGCCGTAGCTGAAAACTTCATAGAACAAGGGTTTGTGTGCCTGTGGCACGGGTTAGTGCAACGGGTGGGAGTCGAACCCACACCATCCTACCGAGGACAGCACGCCTGTGCCGTTGCTACTGCGTGGTGGGTGGATAGCCCCACAATCCCAAGCTGGCTTGTATCACGCAGTGTAGTCAAATTTTGTCTTGTAATTCTTCCCCCATCCCAACTCCGATGGCCACAGACGTGGCGGGTTTTGTCGGCCCAAGTGGTAGGTAGTTTCAGTATGTCAAAGAACTGCGCTCTTCGGTGAGTGGTGTGTGCCCATCCTGCTTTCTGCATACAGGGTGCGAGGTTCCCCTACGTGAGGGGGGCGGTTTAGTCAGCCGCAGGCAGTACGTCAATAATCCAAGGGGCGGTTGCCGTTGCAACACGAGAGCCATAGTAGTATAGGGGGGTTGAGCCACCAAATTGTCAAGCGACATTTCGACAGAGAGTATGATTCACCCGACGAACAGCCAAATAGCTTCGACGAGAAAGTCAGGATTTTAACATTTGTGTGTTTGCACAGGTCGGAAAAATGTTGTAGACGCGCATATCAACCTTCGTGCCAAGTGCTGATTTACCAGGGTTTGGTGACCCCATCTTGGGGGGGTTTGGGTGAGCCTTCCGAACTGGTGGTGAGGTTGTCCCGTTGGTCTGTACTACTGCCTGTGGTGGGACCTCGAATCCATACGGCAGGACCTATGGCAAAACGCTGAAAGTTTAGGCGTGCCTAACTCTGACAAGCACCCCCCTACCCTCTGGCAATGCGTTTCCGTTCCGCCCGACCCGCGTGTACATACATATATAATCCCCACACTCTGTATGTCTGAGACTTTTTTCGCCACTGTACCTCATCGGGACATGTATGTGTTTCCTTTTTGGACTGGCTGTACTCTCGGCGGGACTCGAACCCGCAACCGACAGCTTAGAAGGCTGTTGCTCTATCCGGTTGAGCTACGAGAGCATATCGTGTGAGACAAAGGTACTTACAAGTTCTCGAGTAAACAACTGCTTCAGGACTTGACTTTCTAATTTTTTTCACGTAACTTTGCTAAGCCGTGTGGCACTCACGACATCGAAAGTCACGCCCTTCGACCCATTGGGTGTTGGGTCTCGGACGCTACTGCTTCATAACAAATGCTGCGTGTACAACACTAGCGCATCCGTACTCGTCAAGTGCCGTATCGCGGTTAGCTGTACCCAAAGATGTAGTATATTTACAGCATGAATGTACCACCTCTAGACCCTGACTTTATACAGGTGTTGATGGCAGCATCAAAAAAACAGAAGAACAATGGTTCTGCTCGGGCGAGGCGACGCGCTATGGACAGAGCTCTAAACAAATACTATCGTCATGCGAGCAGTAAAGAAGGACAAGAAGACGGGGCTTCCTGAGAAGTACCTATCTGGTTCAAGCAATCGGGAGGCGAGAGCCGAATCCATTGAAAAGGGTAAGGAGGCGTATAAGAAAGGAGAGAAGCTCCCCGACAGCTACTTCAAAGAAAGACAGGAGTATAAGAAAGGAGGTAAGGTGAAAACAGGTAAGGGTGCCAAGGAAGGTAAGAAGCCTCTCAACGCAGCCACCATTGCTTCACTCAAGAAGAAGGCTAGTTCATCCGGCAAGTCACTCTCTACTCTTAAGAAGGTATACCGTCGGGGCCAAGGGGCCTACCTTTCTAGTGGCAGTCGCCCCAAGACTAGCATGGCTGCATGGGCTATGGGCAGGGTCAACAGCTACATCAAAGGCTCGAAGAAGCACGATACAGACTTGCGATAATTTTATTAGATTTGTAATCTCAACAAGAACGATATGCCAACAGCAAAAAAGAAGGCCAAAACCTACAAGACTTACGCCGCCGGCGGTAAAGTCAACGAGATGAGTTTTGACCAAGTCAAGGAGAGTCTACAGAACGGCTCATTGAAACTCGCTAAGAAGTCCTTCGCCTACGGAGGTAAGATGTACAAGCAGGGTGGTAAGCCCGATTACATCGACATTGATGGTGACGGCAACAAGACCGAATCTATGAAGCAGGCTTCCAAGCAGGCCAAGACCCCTAAGGCTAATAAGGGGATGATGTTCAAGCGTAAGAAGAAGGCTAAGAAGTAATGCACCTACAGGTTCTTAGGTTCTCAGATAGTGGCGACTCCACCAACGGTATGTTGTGTGAGTTGCTTGCTGATGGCCGAGAGTTTCTGTGCTATACACTAGAGGACGAATCTCGCACTGTAAAGAAGAGAGGTGAGACGTGTATACCAGAAGGGACATACGATATCACACTACGAGAAGAGGGCGGGTTTGACGCTAAGTACTGCGAGCGGTTCCCCGACATCCATGAGGGCATGCTCTGGGTGCGAGACGTCCCTAACTTTGAGTATATCCTTATCCACTGTGGTAACACAGACGAGCACACAGCAGGATGTCTTCTACTTGGTGACAGCCAAGAGAACAACCAGCTCATGGAGAATGGATTTATTGGAAAATCAACACAGGCGTACAAGCGCGTCTACAGCAAAATTGTCAAAGCACTATCACAAGGAGAAGATGTACGTATCGAGTACATTGACCTCAATGATGTTATCATCGCAAAACTGAACCTATGAGAACTAAGAAGATGCAACAGGGCGGCATGCCCCCAATGAACAAGATGGGTCAACGTAAAGCGATGACCAACTCTGCAGCCAAGAAGCGTGGAGATACCTTCCGCGAACCAGAACATGGTGGCCCTTCTATGCCACTAGCTGCTGATGTAGAACGTAACTTCACAGGCACCACAGCTATGGGTGACCCATACACGGCAACCCAAGATGTCACCGGAGATATTACAACAACCACGCCCGGTGAATTTCTAGGTTACAACGCCCCAGATGACGAGACAGGCTTTCAAGAGGCTGTGTACGCCGATGACGTTACTACAACTGTTGAGGGTGTGATTGGTACTGAAGAAGCTCCTTCGGCTGAGGTTTCAGGTTCAGGTAGCGACCCGCTCCAAACAGGTGAGCAGGGTATGATGCTGAAGAAGAAGGATATGAGGAAGGGCGGCTCTATGCAAGAGTTCGAGTCCGGAGGCTTCTCCGTCATGGACCCAGCGGACTTCGTCCGCATGTTGAGAGACAACAGAAAGAAGTAAGCCATGAAGCTGAAGAAGCTATCGGCAACCTTCCGCGACCCAGAGCACGGCGAGAAGGCTCGCCCGCTAGGCCCTGAGGTAAAGAAGCGCGGCACCACGCAGGCCCGCGACGACTACTCCGCGTACCTACTATCCAACCAAAAGGCCAATGCACAGCCTTTGGATGAGGACGACCCTAACATTATTACGCCCCCGCCACCCCCTATTGTAGAGCAATCCGCCCCACAGCTGCCACCGTCATACATTCAAGCTGTAGATGCGTTTGAAAACGCGATTGCACTTCAGGGTGGTAACATGGATGCGTCTGGTGATGGCCAACTTGATGTGCTTGACGTATCAGGTATCATCGACTTCTTTATGACCCTTGTCGGTCAATCTATTAGTGGTGGGGTGTCAGCCAACAGCGTCCAACCAAACAATCTTTTTTGGAACTCCTTAGGTCAGCAGTACTCAAATGATTTCGGTGAAGGTTTGTTCTTTAGCGAAGGAATTAGCTTTAATGGTGAGGACCCTGTTTATTATTCCCCATCTGATTCAGGTATCCCTGAGTCTCTTCTTACATGGGCCGACTATATGGAGTCACAGGAAAGCGCCGGGTACCCTATTATTCTGAACTGGGCACAACAACAAAGTCCGAGTCAATCTCCTTCTGCTCTTACCGCTGTCTTTGATGCTTATCAGGGTGACGTTCCAGAAGATTTCTTTGATACTCTGCTCATGAATCCACAGCCTACAGAGGCTGACCTAGAAGACTTAGGGGCTTGGTTTGATTCAAGCATGTTGCCAATCATGAACATCTACGCTGATGTTTTCATGTACAATGCAACAGGTGGCGACAACACACTAGGATACAACGGAGGTAACAACTTCCAAGAGATGATGGACTACATTGAGTCCAATGGTGGAGGACTTGGTTACTTCGATGTGTCTATCAATGATACAGAATACAATCCCTTTAGCGGAAACATTTTCGATGTAAACAACGACGGCGTCTTTAACGGTGCTGACATCGCGGCATGGGCGGACTTTACTGAAATGATTAGCGTGGTGACTTCGGGCGAAAGTATCTCAGCGGAAAACAACGTCTTTAGCCAAGAAGACATCGACCAGATTGTAGCCTACTACAACTACTATGGTATCGAGATGGCTGGTGGCAACTTATTCTTTAGCACCAACGGTGAGTGGATTGACACTCAGAACGTAGCCAACATCAACAATGTTGCTGAGAACCCACCTATTATCTTCAACCTCCTTGACTCAGGTGATGTTGAAACTTACCAAGACGAAATCGCTGCCGCTGAACAGGAGGCCCTCCTTCAACAAGGTTGGGTAAATTCAAGACCTGTTTGGGGTGAGGCATTTGGACTTAGCGCAGACCTTCAATCAGAAACTCCAGAGTGGTACATTGCATTTGCTGACGCTATCCAGCCTTGGCTTGAAGCAGGCTATGACCCCGGATTTCAGTTAGGACCTTCCAATATATCAAGCGGCAACAACTTTTCGTTCCAAGTAGAAGGGTACAACGATATGCTGTCTACTTGGGTTGGTCAAAACTTATTCGACCCCGATAACGACGGGGAGTGGAACCCCGACGAGCTGACTCCCCAAGCAAACTTAGTTCTTGAATGGCTGTCATCCGCCCCATTTATTACAGAAGAAGCTCAGACGCCAGAAGCTTTTGCGGCGCTAGAACTTGAAAATCTTATTGGTAACCTAATTGCAGCCAACCCCAACTGGGTTGCTTCAGTGGGAGGCTTGCCACCGTGGGCCAATATTATTGGTCAAGAACCCGGAGAAGCTTTTAACTACAACGCTCAAGTCGGCGCTTTGGTAATGCTTGCTTCAAACTTTGGAAACCAAGCGGACGCAGGAACCATCAATCCCGGCCTTTACGGAGATTTCCCGCAAGACTTCTTTGCCTACCTAGGGTATGACGCAAATCAGTCTGCAGAGCTTACTGATTACTTTAACACCGGCGGCATTGCAGCAGACCAAGAAGCGTTTTCTACTTGGCTTGAACTCGGATTCAATGGCATTGGTGTTGCGTATGAAAATGCAGATGGCACCATCAGCCTCGGCAGCACTTCCCAAGGAATTTTGTGGAGTCCATTTGGTTGGGATGGAAATCCGAACAGCTTAAACGCATATCTGCAAGTCGGCAACCTTGGTCCATCAGGTAATGGAAGTATTCAGTTTTACAACTTCAACCTCGACCTCACCTCTGAGGGATTCCTTTACGGCTATGTCTCGCCTAACAACTTAGAGCCGTTTTACCCTCCACCAGCACTACCTACACAGAGCACCCCTCCTGTACCGCTAGTGACTCCCGGTCTTTTGTTTGGCGACTCGTCGCTAGACTCTACGAACACGGGTCTGTACATGGACATCCAGAACTTCGTGGATAGAACCGGTGGCTTCATTGACTTCGCCAACGACGGACAGATTGGATTGGCTGACTGGTTTGCTTTGCATCAATACGTTTACTCCAACATCAACACGAATTATTCTAATTATACTGCGGCTGGATTTTCTTGGGGGCAGTTCTTCTTTACTCCGGCAGCGCAGTTGGGCACTCAGGGTGCTTTTGGAGATTCAAGTGATTACTTGTGGATGAGTAACACTACTGACCTGTACATGGACAACCATCCCGTTTGGGGAACTGGCTACATCAGCACAGCTAACGCTGAAAGCTCCGGTGACTCGGCGTACTTTAACAGCAGCTGGAACGATGGCGCTTACACATTTAACCCTTACGCTGCTGAAGTAGCTCTTGCAAACTTCTTGATTTTTCAGTACGTAAACGATTACGTTTCTAACGAAGGTGTAGCCCCCAACTGGTATGCAGAACTTACTCTAATGGGGTATGCAGACGGGAATGCTATGTT